>Ga0209709_10003700_pt1 | contig 12589 bp, 12 predicted proteins | sample ArcticOcean_MG_C_2_FD_187435 | JGI IMG/M metagenome (GOLD analysis project Ga0209709, IMG submission 187435) | Marine microbial communities from western Arctic Ocean - ArcticOcean_MG_CB4_136 (SPAdes) (version 2) | ecosystem: Environmental > Aquatic > Marine > Oceanic | place: Arctic Ocean... | reverse complement strand
CCTGCTGGAGTTCTTTCATCACCAATATGAATGAGACCATTTAGGAAAGTTCCAGTTGTTAAAATCATTTTTTTGCAATTTATTTTTTTCCCTGATTTAGTATGAAATCCAATTACCTGATTTTTATCGAAAATGAACTCAATTACGGGGTCTGAAAAAACCTTTAGATTACAATAACTTAAAAGGATTTCTTGCATATATTTCTTATATAGCGCCCTATCTGACTGTGTTCTGGGACCCCTCACTGCTGGCCCCCTGCTTCTGTTTAATAATCTAAATTGGATACCTGATTTATCAGCTACAACTCCCATCACTCCGTCAAGTGCATCAATCTCTTTCACAAGATGTCCTTTACCCAAACCCCCAATGGCTGGATTACAAGACATCTCTCCTATAGTTTCTATTTTATGAGTGAACAATCCTGTGTTAGCACCTAGTCGTGCTGAGGCAGCAGCAGCTTCACAACCTGCGTGGCCTCCACCTATAACAACAACATCAAATATTAAATCTTTCTTCATAAAATTAACTTACATGTGATAATTTAATTTTCAAGATAAGAGATTGATAATGTACTTAAAACTGTTGATTTTATTGGGCTTTTGGTCGTTTTTTATTTGCTACTTTCCTATGCAAAAATCGTTAAAAATACTTCCTAGTAGTTCCTCTACGTTTACTTTACCAACTATCATTCCTAGATGACGTGTAGCTAATCTTAAATCTTCCGCAGCTTTATCAAAATCTTGGGATGATTTTTTTTTATTAAATTTTTCTAAATGAATAACGCAGTTAATTAAGTTTTGTCTGTGTCTTTCTCTAGTAATTAAAATATCTTCATTAGTTGAAAATTTATTTTTTAATTTACTTTTTATTTTTTGAATAAGTTTATTTAAATTTAAATCTTTTTTAATAGATATTAAAACGTGATCGTATTTGTTAAATTTATTGTTTAACTTTCCTTTTATTAAATCAGATTTATTAACTACTAAAATGGCATTTTTAATCAGCAAACCTTTTAAAACACTAGCAAAATCAACGTTTTTAGTAGACACAATGACTAATCTTAAATCAGCATCCTCAGCTCTTTTTAAAGCTATTTTAATTCCTTTTTTTTCTATTTCATTTTTCGACCTTCTAATTCCTGCGGTATCAGAAACAATTACTGGGTAACCATCGAAATTAAGATGAGTTTCTATCACATCTCTTGTTGTGCCTGCAATTTCAGAAACTATAGCTGCATCTCTCTTAGAAAAATAGTTTAACAAACTGGATTTACCAGAATTAGGAGGACCAACAATAGCAATTTTAAATCCTTCTCTAATTCTTTCCCCAACTCTTTGATCGTTTAAAGTTTTTTTGATTTCGCTTAAAACATGATTAGATGTTTTCTGAATATCCTGCATAATATTTTTAGGTAAATCCTCATCCGGAAAATCAATTTTTGCTTCTATGTGTGATAATATTTTTTTAAGTTTCTCTCTCCAAGAATTAAATTTATCTGAAGATCTCCCACTCATAATTTTGAGTGCTTGCTTTCTTTGAATTTCGGTTTCAGCTGTGATTAAATCAGCAATGCTCTCGGCTTTTAATAAATTTATTCTTCCGTTTTGAAATGCTCTTTTTGTGAACTCTCCTGGCTCAGCTAAACGACAATTTTTTACTTTTGAAATTGCTGAATGCATAGCTTCAACAACTGCTCTGCTACCATGCACATGGAATTCAGCTAAATCCTCTCCTGTGTAGCTATTTGGGGCCGGAAACCATATAATTACGCCTTCATCAATTAGCTCTTTCCCCCCATTTTTATTGAACTTTTTGAGGGTAGCTAATCTTGGGACAGGTAATTTTGATCCAGTAATCTTTTTAATTACCTCTGAAGTATTTTTACCCGAAACTCTTATTACGGCTATGCCTGATATTCCCTGTCCTGTAGATAATGCAAAAATTGTCATACATTAATTAAACCAAGAATATGTTTCTCCATATTTTTTTAAAAAAACTTTATAAGGTAAATACTTTTGTAGCGAGTGTTTATAAATTGCCTCTCTTATTTGTATATTGCTTGCAGTTTTAGATATTAGATCTTTTCGCTTGTAAAATTCTAGACATTTTTTGTCCCAATCTAAATTGCAAAAATTCATCAGTTTTTTAGATTCTTCCTCGGGGTTATTCACTAATTTTTCAAAATCTAAATCATAGATCGTGTTTGGAAATACTTTTCTATAGTTATCAATAATATCAAAATAATTATCAAAGTATTTAAATATATTTTCTAAATCATGAACCCACGCCAATTCAGTTATATTATTTTGAAATATTGACATTATCGAAGAAAGCACATCTCTTTTACAATTAATAATTTTTGCGTTGGGGTAAACATCTTTTATTACTTCTAAGTAAAAAAAATTATTTAAAGATTTATCTGTAAACCTATAATCGTACTTTTCTAATACTAATCCTTTTTCCCTGTACAAATTTGTTACCTCATTTTTAGTTTCGTTAGCATCTCCAAGAACAAGTGATTTTTTTTCAAGTATTTTAGAGTTAATATAATTTTCTAAAATAGTAGTTTCTTCTCCCAGAGGAAGAAATTTTTTTCCTGACCCTATTATTTTTTCTACTAAGGTAGACCCACATCTGGGCACCCCAACTATAAAAATAGGTTTTATAATTTTATCACTTTTTAAATTTGTTTTATTTACTTTTACACCCTGTGATATTTGTAGAATATCTTCAAAACAGTACTTTAATCCTAATTTAAATTTTTGTTCTCTTGAAGTAAAAAAACAATGATGGCCTGATTTTAAATAACTTAATTCTTTCTCGTAATCATGATTTTTTCTTTCGTATTTTGCTAATAAATAATTTCCATAAGCAGAATTACTTTGGGTAGATTTGCCACTTTTTATAACCTTATGTATCTTATTTTTTAAATTTTCATCTAAAATATCTTTTTTTAATTCACTTAAATAAAAATAATTCATTAAATTATTTGGTTCAAGTCTTGTGGCTTTTTCATGAAGTTCGATTGATTTTTTAAATTTACCCAGTTCTTTGAAAGCTAGTGCTAAATTGTGAATTGCACCTACATGATTATTGTTTATTTTAATCGCTTTTTCATAGCAATTTATAGCGGCTTCATAATCATTTAATATTCTAAATACTAGACCCAAGTTATTGTGAGCTCCCGCAATTTTTGGATTTATCTCGATTGCTTTTTTGTAGTTGCTTACTGCTTCATTATATTCTTTTAGCTCTGCATTTATATTTCCTAAATTAAAAAATGCTAGAGCATAATTAGGTTGAATTTCTGCTGCTTTTAAAAAAAAATTTTTTGCCTTTTTAATCTCTTTCAAATTATAAAATGCAATACCTAGATTATATAAAGCGTTAGTATGATTGGGGTTAAATTTTAATACTTTTTCATAAAAAGCGATTGATCCATTCACATCATTCAATTCCTTGCACGCGGTTCCTAGATTATTTAAAACACTTAAATTATTTGGTTTAATTCCATTTGCTTGAACTAATAATTCTTTTGCACGAGAAAACTTATTATTCATTGCTAGTATATTTGATAGTAAAACTAAGGAATCAAAATGATTTGAATTAATGCTTAGAATTTTTTTACACAAATTCTCTGTCATTTCATAATTCTTATCCTTATAATTTTTAAGTGCTGTTTCGAAAATCTCTTTGAGGGATAAACTTTTCTTAATCATTTTTTTCACTTTTCTGTTTCCAAAAATACAAGTAATATTTATTCTACGACTTTCATACCCTTCTTTAAAATTAATTTTATTATAAAGTTATTGTAATCATATATAAAATATGAAAAAAAATAAGTAATAATTATTTGGCAGGTTTGTTCATTGAAACAAAAAAATCAGCATTATTTTTTGTATTTTTTAATTTTGAAAGAAGAAATTCAATAGCATCCATTGTTCCCATTGAGCTCAATATTTTTCTTAAAACATTCATTTTCAATAAGTCATCGTTCTTAAATAACAATTCTTCACGTCTTGTTCCTGATCTTGTAATGTCAATAGCGGGGTAGATTCTTCTGTCAGAAATTTTTCTATCTAAAATTAATTCACTATTTCCTGTGCCTTTGAATTCCTCAAAAATTACTTCATCCATTCTGCTTCCTGTATCTATTAACGCTGTAGAAATAATTGTGAGGGATCCTCCTTGCTCTATATTTCTGGCTGCACCAAAAAACCTTTTTGGTCTTTGGAGTGCGTTAGCATCTACTCCACCAGTTAATACTTTTCCAGAGCTAGGAATTACAGCATTATATGCTCGACCTAATCGCGTTATAGAATCTAAAAGTATAACAACATCTTTCTTGTGTTCTGTTAGTCTTTTTGCTTTTTCAATAACCATTTCAGCTACCGCAACGTGTCTTGATGCTGGCTCATCAAAAGTAGAGCTTACCACCTCACCTTTGACTGATCTTTGCATATCCGTTACTTCTTCTGGGCGCTCATCTATTAACAAAACCATCAAGTAACATTCGGGATGATTTTCTGCGATAGAGTTAGCTATGTTCTGAAGTATTATTGTTTTACCAGCTTTAGGGGGGGATATAATCAAAGATCTCTGGCCTTTGCCAATTGGACTTACTAGGTCAATTAATCTTGCAGTTTGGTCAGGTTTTTTTTCTACTTTAGTTGTCTCAACTTCCATTTTAAGTTGTGAGTCAGGATAAAGCGGAGTTAAATTTTCAAATGCAATTTTATTTCTAGCTTTATCTGGATTATCGAAATTTATTTGGTCTACTTTCAATAAAGCAAAATATCTTTCTTGATCTTTTGGTGCTCTTATTTCACCCTTAACAGTATCTCCCGTTCTCAACCCAAATCTTCGTATTTGACTTGGGCTAACGTAAATGTCGTCTGGACCAGGTAAATAATTTGACTCAGTAGCTCTTAAAAAACCAAAACCATCTTGCAAAACTTCAAGCGTGCCTCCGCCAATTATTTGTTCATTTTTTTCAGCAAGCTTTTTGAGAATAGCAAATAAAATTTCTTGTTTTCTTAATGTACTTGGATTCTCAATTTCAAGTTTTTCAGCCTGTAAAATAAGATCTGCCGGCGATTTTTTTTTGAGCTCTTCTAAATTCATATATGGGATTTTTGTTAACGAGAAATGTAATATTAATATAATAGCTTTTTAAAAAATTACAAGCCTCATAGTGGCTTAAAAACTACAACTAATATTATGCCTATTAACAAAACTGTGGGTATTTCATTGATAATTCTATAAAATTTAGATGTAAAGCAATTGTTGTTTTGGGCAAATTTACTTAAACATTGGAATAAAAAGAAATGGTAAATGGTTAAAATTATTACAAAAATTAATTTTAGTTGAAGCCAAATAAATCCAACATTGTTTGTCCCAATAGTTTGAATTAGTAATACACCAAAAATCCAAGATACTATCATTGCAGGATTCATAATATAAATAAAAAGCCTTCTCTCCATTACTTTAAAAGTAGATATTAAATCTCCAGATTTGTTATTTTTAACAGCATCACTGTGATAAACAAATATTCTTGGTAAATACAAAAGTCCTGCCATCCAAGAAATAACAGCGATAAGATGAATTGATTTAAATAATAAATATGTATTCACTAATTAATATTTTCCTTTTGCATTAGCGCCGCTATAAAATATTTTCGACAGTTCTTCATTTGCTTTTTTGCGCAATGCTACATCTTTTTTACTCATTAATTCAACAGGTCTTTTTGTATGCTGGTGGTATTTAAATTTATCTGTGCCTCTTGCTTGTTGTACATAAACTTTCCCAATTACTTGGTCAACATTTGTACCTATATAACTTTGAATAACAAATCCAACTCTTCTACTGTTGCTTCTGTTTGGTGTAGACCCATGAACAATCATTGGATGATGAAGGGATAATTGACCAGCTTTTAGTTCATTAGGGATTGTTTTCTCTAATGGAACATTTTGAACTGTTTGACCACGAGTTAATAAATTACTTTTATTAAATGTATCTTTGTGTTCTCGAATTTTTTCTTTATGCGTTCCTGACCACATTCTCATACATCCATTTTCTTCATTTGCGTCTGTGATAGCCAACCAAGCAGTAACCCAGTTGTGTGGCTCAAAGCCAATATATTTTGCATCTTGATGCCAGCTGACAAAACCTTTGTTATCAGGATCTTTAATAAATAACGTTGTCCCGCCAACTAAAATATCTTTACCAATAATACTTTCGACAGCATCTAGGATTTTAGAGTTGTGACAAACTTTATCAAAAATAGGTGAGATCATATGAGCATAGTTTCTTCCTAATCCATTCAATGCATCCGGCCATCTATTTTCAATTTTTTCTATTTCTGTTTTAATTTCATTTGCTTCATCTAATGTTAGAACATCAATTGGAGCAACAAACCCATAATCCTCATAGTCTTTAAGTTGCTTGAAAGTTAGTGAACTCATTTTTCTATTTCATTTAATTCATTCGATTCAAAAACTGTTTTTTGATCATGGTTTTGAGCAATCGCTACCATAGCTTTAGCAACATTTTGAGCTTCGATGGGTTTATATTTTTTTAAAATCCCTAAAAAAAATATAGATAAAGTTTTCATTATAAATATACTAATACGTTCACCCAATCTAAAAACCTTTCTATTTCCAAGTAAAATTGATGGTCGTATTACTGCAAGTTTTGGAAAATTTAAATTATTTAATTCTTCCTCTACTTGGCCTTTATTTTTTAAATAAGAACCAGAGCTATTTGGATTAGCACCTAATGATGACACGTAAATGAAAACCTTTACTGAATTTGATTTTGCAATTTTTGCAACTTCTACAGGGATATTATACTCAACTCTTCTATATTCATTTTTGTCTGGAGTATCTTTTCTAGTTGTTCCAATACAAAAAAAACAATCATCTCCTACAATTGAATCTTTGTGCTTTTCTAAATCATTAAAGTCAGTTTGAATAGTCTCAACTTTTGGATCGTTATTATCGATCGCCGAACGAACGAATAATTTTATCTTATTATAATTATTATTTTTCTTAACAACATTTAAAAGCTCATTGCCAATTAATCCAGACGAACCAAATATTAATGCAGTTTTCATTTTTGTTGATATCAACTATCCCATTTAACATTGAACATTACCTCATTACGACGAAATAGTGGAAGCGTCCAAGGTGGATTATACGTTGCTTTAATTGCAGAACCATTTATTAAAATTTTATTTTCCAAAAGTTTTTCACGAAGAATTTCAGAATGTTTTATAAAGTTTTTATCAGACGATCTACCGGAGTATCTGATTACCGCAAAGTATCCTTCTTTCATTAATGAAATTTCAACATCAGAATTAGTTGGAATAGGTGTCGTTTCTCTATTGAGTTCTGCAGGAAGATAAAACTGCATAAGGGACACATTGTTTTTTTTCATTTGTGTAACGGGCGTTGTCATTTCTATTTTTTTAGAAGAATTATTGTCTCCTGAAATATAATTAAAAAGCTTTCTAAAAGTACCGCTATCCTTATCGTTAATGGCTTGTGCCACTAAACGTTCAGAATACTTTCTTATTTCATATATTTCATTTTTATGAACAATATCAAATTTTACTTCTTCGGTTGCCATCGTAGCATTAGTACTTAAAAATAAAGCAGAAACCAAGATCCCTAAAAGTTTTTTCATCTTATATACTTAGACATGGACATTTTGCATATTTACTAGGACAGATTACTGATGAAACAAAATTGCCTCTTGTTTCTTGTTGCAAAACTAATTCTGTAAGACCCTTAATAAAATTCTCCTCAACTCCTAATGCTGGTACTCTTTTATAAAAACTGCAACCATTTTTTTCTGCTAATTTTTTATATTCTATATCTAATTCTACAAGCGTTTCTGAATGCTCTGAAACAAAGGCCACAGGAACTATAACAATCCCCTTTTTTTCTTTGGAATACCTAATAATTTCATCGTCTGTCGCTGGACCAATCCATTTTAAGGGACCCACACGGCTTTGATAGCTTATTGTGTGGTTTAAATTCATATCTTTCAACTCTAACATTATTTTTCTAACCGTTTCTTCGACCTGCCACTGATAAGGGTCTCCTTTTCTTATTTTAATCTCTGGAAGACCGTGGGCTGAAAAAAGTAGTTTAAAATTTTTACTTTCTGCGCTTTGAATTGTTTTCCTAATTAGGTTGGCATGAGATTTTACAAAATTACTTTCTGTAGGATAGCAACAAATTGTTTTTGTCTTAACATTAAAATTTTCTTTTTTGCAAAGATCTTTCCATTCATTAATAGATGACCCTGAAGTTGCTGCAGAAAATTGAGGGTAAAGTGGTAATAGTATTACTTCTTCTGGGTTAAATTCTTTAACTTGTTTTATTACATCTTTTGCTCGTGGATGCCAACAACGCATAACAACAAAACATTTATAATCTCCTTTCATTGATAAACTATTTTCCAAACTCTCCGCCTGCTTTTGTGTTAACTCAAGTATTGGAGATTTGTTTCCAATTTCTCTATAAATATTTTTTGCAATCGGTGCTCTTCTTTTAGAAATAAACTTTGCTAATGGGTATCTAAAAACAGAAGGGATACTAAGTATTTCCGGATCATTAAACAAATTAAAGAGGAAAGGCTCTACGCTTTCTAATTTATCAGGACCACCAAGATTAAATAAAATAACTGCCTTTTTCATTTTACTTTTTATTTCTAACTAGTTGGATAATATATTCTATTGTTTCTGGTTTAATTTCTGGTAAAACTCCGTGTCCTAAATTGAATATGTACGGGTGATCTTTAAATATATTAAGATATTTTTCTGTGTTCTTTTTAATTTGTTCTTTATCTCCTAATAATATTTTTGGGTCTAATCCTCCTTGTATTGGGATGTTCTTTAATTTTTCTTTAATCCATAGTGGATCTACTTCATAATCAATACTTATACAATCTGGTTTGACGGTAGAACAAAAATCCAAATAGTTTTCACCAATTCCTTTAGGAAAGCAAATTACAGGTATTTTTTTTGATTTTACGTGTTCTACAATATTTAATATCGGAATATAACAATAGTTTGGTAATTCTTTTTTAGGAAGTAAGCCCGCCCATGAATCAAAAATTTGTATTATGTTTGCTCCAGCTTCAATTTGTTTATCAATATGTAAACATATTATTTCTTCAAGTTTTTGTAATAAACGATTAACTAAAAACTTGTCTTTTGTAATTTTATCTAGGTTAAAATTATTTTTTGGGGAACCCTTGTTTAACATATATAATAATAGAGTCCAAGGAGCTCCCACAAAACCTATAAGAGGCTTATCTTTTAAATTGCTTTTTACTTTTTCTATTCCCTTATACACCGGCATTAATTTTCGAACAAAATCTACCGGGTCTGTTTTTATAATTTTATCTAAATTAATATCTTCTAAAATTGGACCAATTCCTTTTTGAAACTCAACCTTTTGACCTAAACCATATGGTATCATTAAAATGTCTGAAAAAATTATTCCTGCATCAATGTCGAATCTTTTTAGTGGTTGAAGCGTAATTTCATTAACTAAATCAGGATTTAAACAAAGTTCTATAAAGTTAGGATTCTGTTTCCTTATTTCCCTAAATTCTGGCAAATACCTACCAGCTTGTCTCATAAACCAAATAGGCGTATAAGAACTATCTCCTTCAATGCAGGTCTTTAATGTATCGTTCATTAATATATTATATAATTAAGTTAGTAGTAGTATTAGGCCTTGTTAGTAATGGTATTAAATAGTTGTCTACAGTTTGTCCAGATAACATGTTAACAATATATATTATAAATTGTTGATTTAACTAAATATTTTATATTTTTATAATTTTTTATAACAATCTATAGTATTTTATCAACGTATATAACTTTCTTAATTTAATGTTAATTAATCTTAATAAAATTCAATTCTATAAAAAAAATATGTATTAATAATTTATAAACATAGTTATGAACAAGGTTTACCAAGTTTATCAAGTGTCGGATTCTACTGGAGAAACGCTAGATAGAATTTTTTTAGCAATAAAAGCACAATTCTCTGATTTCAACTGCAAAACAATTCATCATTCTTTTACTAGAACAAAAAACCAAATAGACAAAATCATTTCTCAATCTAAAAAAGAAAAAAATGTAATAATTTTATATACACTTGTAGACAAAAACTTTTCGCAATATCTTGCAAATGAAACAAAAAAAAATAACATTCCCAGCTTTGAAGTTTTGGGAAATTTAATTACAGATTTTTCTAAACTCCTTAAAAAAGAGGCAAGCAGGGTGCCAAGCGGCCAACATGTTTTAGACGAAGAATATTACAAAAGAATAGAAGCAGTGCAATATACTATTGCGCACGATGATGGAAAAATAATATCAGATTTAAACCTTGCTGATGTTATTTTGGTAGGAGTTAGTAGAACAAGCAAGACCCCAACATCTATTTATTTAGCAAACAGAGGGTACAAAGTTGCAAACATTCCTTTAATCCCAGAAAGAAAAAATCTACCAAACGACCTGATAAAAGAAGCAAAAAAAAGATGTATTATTGGTCTTATCTGCGACGCCTCGAGACTTTCGGATGTTAGAAGGAATAGAGTACAGTCATTAAACGAAAGTAAACGTGGAGATTATACAAACGAAAAAAAAATTATAGATGAACTTAAAAATTCAAAGATACTATTTAAAAAATATAACTGGCCCATGATAGACGTCACTAGAAAATCTGTTGAGGAGACCGCCGCCTCTATTATAAAAATATTAGATATATTAAATTCTCGATGATAGACAAAATTATTCTTGCGTCCAAAAGCGGTGTGAGAAAAAAAATTTTAAATGAAAATGGGATTAATTGTGATGTTATACCCTCCAATGTCGATGAGGATCAAGTTAAAGAATCATTGTTGAAAGAAAAAGCAACACCAAAAATTATCTCTAAAAATTTAGCAGAGCTAAAAGCAAACAAAGTTAGTATGAAAAAACAAGATAGTTTAGTCTTGGGAGCAGATAGTGTTATAGACTTGAATGGTGAACTTATTTCCAAACCCTCAACTAGAGAAGAAGCTTTAAATATTCTTAAAAAACTTAATGGACAAAAGCATCAGCTAATAAGTTCAGCTTGCATTTCTAAAAATGGTTCAATGATATGGAATACAACAGATTCGTCTAGTTTGACAATGAAGCAACTTAATCTAGACAAAATTAAATCATACTTAGCAAATATAAGAGATAAAGAGTTATATGCGTATGGAGTTTATCAAATCGAGGCAGGAGGTAGATCACTTTTCTCTAATATTAAAGGAAATAAGGATACAATTATGGGTCTACCCATAAAGCAGATAAAAGATTATTTAAGCGAACAAAAGTAAAAATGGAAATTTTTAAGTGAAAAAATATTTAGTTATAGGAAATCCAATTGAGCATTCGTTGTCACCTAAACTACATAATCATTGGATAAAAAATAATAGTATTAAGGCTATTTACGAAAAACTATTTTTAAACAAAGATGACATTGAGGGTATAATTTCTCAAGTAAAAAAAGGTGCAGTTGCCGGCCTTAATGTTACTATACCGTTTAAAAAAATAGTTATTCCATATCTAGATGAATTAACTCCCTCCGCAAACGAGTCGCATTCTGTCAATACAGTATACAAAGAAAATAATAAAACCATTGGCCACAATACTGACATAGGAGGCTTTGAGCTTGCGCTTAAAAAAATTAATTATGATGTAAATAAAAAAAAAGTTTTTATTTTAGGAGCTGGGGGCGTTGCCCCCTCTATAATTATAGCTCTTAAAAAAATGGGAGTATCCAAAATTACCATAAGCAACAGAACAAAAACAAAGGCTGAATATTTACAAAAAAAAATTTTAGATCTTGAGGTTATAGATTGGGGTCAAACCCCAGATTTTGATATGATAATTAATGCAACAAGTTTAGGCCTTCAAAGTGAGGATGAAATAAAATTAGATTATAAGGCTGTCGGTAAAAATAAATTATTTTATGATGTTATTTACAACCCGAGACAAACAAATTTTCTTGCAAAAGCAAAGGAATTTGGGAATCAAATTGAAAATGGAAAGATGATGTTTGTTTACCAAGCGCAACAATCTTTTGCCACTTGGCACAAAATTTTACCAAGCATAGATAACGAGACAATTAAGTTATTAGACTAATGATTAGAATTGGTATTATTGGTGATATTGGCGCAGGCAAAACTCATGTGGCTAAACTTTTTAGGCGCCCAATTTTTAATGCCGATCAAGAAGTCTCTAACTTATATAAAAAAAGTAGAAAATGTTACGGCAAGTTAAAAAAAGCACTTCCTAAATATATTAACTCTTTTCCAATAAATAAAAAATTACTTACAAAGGCTATTCTCAACAGCAACTCAAATTTAAAAAAAATTATCAAAATTGTTCATCCAGAGGTGCGCATGAAAATGAATAGTTTTATAAAAAAAAATAGGAATAAAAAAATTATTATTTTAGACATTCCACTTTTGATTGAAAATAAATTAAATAAAAAAGATGATATATTGATTTTTGTAGAAGGTAAAAAAAAGGAAA
>Ga0209709_10003696_pt1 | contig 12598 bp, 12 predicted proteins | sample ArcticOcean_MG_C_2_FD_187435 | JGI IMG/M metagenome (GOLD analysis project Ga0209709, IMG submission 187435) | Marine microbial communities from western Arctic Ocean - ArcticOcean_MG_CB4_136 (SPAdes) (version 2) | ecosystem: Environmental > Aquatic > Marine > Oceanic | place: Arctic Ocean... | reverse complement strand
AAATTTCAACTCTATAAGAATTAATAAAAACGCCAAATATAAGATATTTTGTTATTATAGCTTGTGATTGAAAAAACTAATTTAGATAAAACTAATGCTTGGCCCTTTGTTGAGGCAAAAAAGCTCTTACGAGAAAGAAAAGCTCATATTGAGAAAAAAGGAAAAATCATTTTACAAACTGGATATGGTCCTAGTGGGCTTCCACATATAGGAACCTTTGGAGAAGTTGCTAGAACATCGATGATGGTAAATGCACTAAATCACCTTAGTGATTTACCAACTGAAATTATCACCTTTTCTGATGATATGGATGGCTTGAGGAAAGTTCCAGATAATGTTCCAAATCAAGAACTTTTAAATAAAAATTTACACAAGCCTTTGACACAAGTTCCTGATCCTTTCAAAAAATTTACTAGTTTTGGCGAACATAATAATGAAATGCTAAAAAATTTTTTAGACAAATTTAATTTTAAATACAATTTTAAAAGTTCAACAGCTCTTTACAAATCTGGGATTTTTAATTCACCACTTCAATTAATTTTAGAAAACTATCAAAACATTATGGATATTATTATTCCAACTTTAGGTAAAGAACGTCAAAAAACCTATAGTCCATTTTTACCAATTTGTCCTGAAACAGGAATAGTTTTAGAAATCCCAGTGGTAGAAATTATAAAAGAAAAATCAAAAATAATATTTGATAATAGTGGTAAAAAAATTGAAGTAAGCATCCTAGATGGAAATTGCAAACTTCAATGGAAAGTTGATTGGGCCATGAGATGGTATGCTCTAGATGTAGACTTTGAAATGTATGGAAAAGATTTGATTGAAAGTGCAATTCTGTCTTCAAAAATAATTAAGGTACTTGGCAAAAGTAACCCTTCAGGTTTTGCGTATGAACTTTTTTTAGATGAGAAAGGAGAAAAAATTTCCAAGTCTAAAGGTAATGGAATTACTATTGATCAATGGTTGGAATATGCTTCACCCGAAAGTTTATCTTTATATATGTATCAAAATCCAAAAAGAGCTAAAAAACTTTACAATGAGATAGTTCCAAAGGCTGTAGATGAATATTTAGACTCTATAGAAAAAGCAAAAACACAAAATGAATTACAACTGTTAATGAATCCCGCTTGGCATGTCCATAATGGAAAAATGCCTAAGGAGAAAATTATAATGACTTTTTCAATGTTACTAAATTTAGTAGAAACAAGTAATGCTGATAGTAAAGAACTTTTGTGGAAATTTGTTAAAAAATATAAAAAGAATATTTCAGAAAAAGATCACCCAATTTTTAATAACTTAATTAGTTATGCTATTAAATATTTTAATGATGTAATTAGACCACAAAAAAAATATAAAAAACCTAATAATGCCGAAAAAAAAGCTCTCGAAGCTTTAACCAAAACATTAGAAAACTGTAATGATCAAATGAAACCAGAAGATATACAGACATTAATTTATTCTACAGGAAAAGAAAATGGTTATGCGGAAAATTTAAGGGAATGGTTTAAATTAATTTACGAAGTAGTTTTTGGTGATGAAAACGGTCCAAGAATGGGTTTTTTTATAAGTTTTTTTGGAGTTAACGAGACAAAGCAATTGATAGAAGATAAAATAAAATAATGTTTTCGAAATTCAGATCTTTAATTTTTAAAATTGATCCTGAAATTGCACACACCTTGGCAATTAAAGCTTTAAAATTAAATTTAATCACAAATTTTTTTGATGAAAATAAAGGAGACACTATGTTCGAAACAACTTTATTTGGTAAAAAAATAGATAATCCGATCGGTATAGCAGCAGGTTTTGATAAAAATGCTGAAGTTTATAACTCATTATTTAAGCTTGGGTTTGGATTTGTAGAAGTAGGAACGGTCACACCTCTTAAGCAATATGGTAATCCAAAACCAAGAGTTTTTCGATTGGTAGAGGATCAGGCACTTATAAATAGATTAGGATTTAATAATTTAGGATATGAAAATGTGAGTTCTAGAATTAGATATAATTTACCTAAAGGATTATTGGGAATAAATATTGGGCCAAACAAAGATACAAAAGATAGACTTGGAGATTACTTAATGGGCCTAAGAAACTTTTATGATATAGCAGACTATATAACAATTAATATTTCATCACCAAATACTGAAAACTTAAGAAACTTTCATAATGAGACGAAACTTGATGAATTAATGAATTCTATAGAAAAAGAAAAAATTAAATTAAAATCCAAAACACCAATAGTTGTAAAAATTTCTCCAGATATTTTAGATAATCAAGTTAATTTAATTAGTGAAATAATGTTAAAATATAAAGTTAATGCAATTATTATATCTAATACGACAGAAAACAATCGGGGAAAATTGCAGAATATATTAAAGCATCAAAAAGGTGGGCTTTCAGGTAAACCTCTTGAAGAAAAATCAAATCAATTAATTGCTAAATTTTTTAATTTATTAAAAGGTAAAATTGAAATTATTGGTGTAGGTGGAGTAGATTCTGGAAAAAGTGCATATGAAAAATTCTTAGCAGGAGCCAACTATGTGCAATTGTACACCGGTATGGTTTTTCAAGGACCAAATATAGTTGGAAAAATAAAAAGAGAGCTGAAAGAAATATTAAAAAGTGATGGCGTCACTAATTTTAAAGAAATAATAGGAAAGAAACATAATTAATTGATCCTAATAAACTTGACGAGATCATGATCACATCTTATATAGTCACTAAATATTATGTCTAAAAAATGCGAACTAACCGGAAAAATTCCTCTTAAAGGTCATAACGTTAGTCATGCCAATAATAAAACCAAGAGAAGATTTTTACCAAACTTAAAAAAAGTAAAATTTACAAGTGAACTTTTAAAAAAGAGTTTAAAGCTTACAGTAAGTAACGCTGGAGTTAGATCTGTAGATAAAAAAGGAAGTTTTGACTTATTCTTAAAGGTTGTGAAAAATAAAAATCTATCAACAAGAGTAAAAAAATTAAAAAAAAGTTTATTAATTAAATCCCCATTTAAAAAAGCACCAATAACAAAATCAGCATAGTGAATAAATTATTTTTTACACTCTCATTTTTGATGGGAGTTGTTGTATTAGTGTCCAACTATTTAGTTCAGTTCCCAATTAAACATTATAAATTAGAAGAAATTTTAACCTATGGCGCATTTAGTTATCCAGTTGCATTTTTAATTACTGATTTGGCAAATAGATCGTATGGCAAAGTAGTCACGAGAAAAATCGTATATGTTGGTTTTATTATAGGTATTGTATTTACACTTTTCTTTTCAACAAATTTTACAGATTTAATTTCAGTAAGAATAGCTATTGGATCAGGCACTGCATTTATAGTTGCACAATTATTAGATATACAAATCTTTGATAGGTTAAGAAAAATGAAATGGTTTATTGCACCATTAACATCATCATTCATTGGCTCTACTGTTGATACCTTTTTATTTTTTTCAATATCTTTTTATGCAACAGGAATACCCTGGGTTACATTATCTCTAGGAGATTTAGCAGTTAAAATATTTGTGGCTTTTGTAATGTTAATACCTTTTAGACTATTACTAGGAACTGTTAAAGCTACGAAAGTCTAATACAAATATTTATAAGATAAGATTTTATATGCTAGCTTTGCCACTAGAAAATTATAAGAACTAAATCCTTTGATAGGGGATAGTTCATTTATATCTGCCCCAACAATATTAGAATTTTTAGCAGCGATCCTTATAATATTTAAAGTTTCATCCCACAACAATCCTCCAGGCTCAGGGGTTCCTGTTGCTGGCATAATGCTAGAATCCAATCCATCAACATCAAAAGTTAAATAAACAGTTTTATTCTTTATCATCTTTTTAAATTTTTTTAGGTTCCACTTAGGTTTGTCTTTAGCCCAAAAAATATTAATTCTGGATGAATTTTTTTTCAAAAAAAGTACTTCACTTTGAGAAATATTTCTTATACCAAAAGAAATAACGGATACATTTTTGTGATCTAAGCATCTTTTAATTGCTGATGCATGTGAAAATTTTTCGCCATTATAACTTTCTCTTAAGTCTGCATGTGCATCAAAATGCAACAAACATATCTTTTTGTGTTTTTTTACAAATGGAACAATGCATCCGGGTGTAATTGAGTGTTCTCCACCAAAAGTAATAGGAAAAAGTTTTTTTTTTAAAATTTCTTCATTTATATTTGACATTTTTTTAAGAGCTTTTTTAATATCTTTATCAATTTTAAATGGTTTTAACGTTTTAATTCCAATTTTTTTATACGGTTCGCAGCACAATTCCTCATCATATAATTCTACTTGGTGGGATGCTTTTATGATTTCTTTCGGACCATTTCTGGTACCGCCACCATAGCTAACTGTTTTTTCAAGTCCAAAGGGAACAACGACAACTTTTTCTTTAAAATTGAACTTATTATCAATTCCAAGAAACCCATTTTTATTAGAAAGATATTTCAATTTTATTTAAATATTTTTGAGAAATTTTTTCTCATTCTATTTTTCCATTCACCTTTGTGATATGTATCACTAGCTATTAGAGGTAGAACACTAGTAGCTTCTGCAAAAACCATTTGTTCTTTTGTAATATCTACCTTACCCCAAGAGCTCGCCTCTTTTAATGTAGAGCTACTACAAGCACCATCTCTAGAGTCAGCAACTGTAATCTGCACTGCATATTTATGCATTTCGACTTCTTTACCTAAAAGCTCAGCACATATAACAGTGTCTTGAACAAAATTTTTTGGAACACCTCCGCCAATCATAAATAAACCAGATTTTTTTGATTGTATTTTTATTTCAGTTAATTCTCTAAATTCTCTAATTGAGTCTATTGTTATGTGATTTTTTGGGTTTTTTTCTTGGTGAATAACCAAGCCCAACCCTGCACTTGAATCTGTAAATGCGGGACAAAATATTGGAACATTATTGTCATATGCCGTTTCAATTAAAGAATCTTTTTTCTTGGAATTTTTCTTTAAATATTTTCCCAATTCTTGGATAAATTCTCTAGAAGTATAACTTCTTGGCTCTAATGAATCTGCAATTTCACATATTTTTTTATCACATTCTTGTAATTCATTTTCATCAATATATGTGTCATAAATTCTATCGATGTAGTTTTTTCTTAATTCCGCATCATCTTGAAATTGTGAGCCCTGATAGTGTTTAAATCCTAAGGCTTCAAAAAAATCCATATCCACTATAGATGCTCCTGTTGCAATAATTGCATCTACCATATTATATTTAACAAGATCTTTATAAATATTCATACATCCTGCTGCAGATGTTGATCCTGCAAGAGTTAAAAAAATGGTACAGTCTTTATCTTTAATCATTTCATTAAATATATTAGCAGCATTTGCGGTTTCTCTTGAAACAAAAGACATTTTCTCCATTGATGAAATAATCTTTCTAGAATCAAAGGATGTAATATCAATATGCTTAACAGGGTTTTTTAAGAAGTCTTTTTTGGTATTGTGACCTAGGTTTTTATTTTCTGACATTAAGCAACTAATACCGCTTTATTAATGTCTTTACCATACATTGTCATGATTGAGTTATCTTCAACTTCATATATTTCATCTGAATAAAAACCATTAAATTGGGTTCTAAAAGTTAAACCATATGCACCAAGTTGACCTAATTCTACGTAGTCATTTTCTTTAATATTATTTGGAAGCAAGAATGGACCTTTCATATAATCCATACTATCGCAAGTCGGACCATAAAAATCAAACGCAGTTAGTTTTTTAGAAGTTATTTTTCCACTTTTAATTAGACGAGCTGGAAATACAATATTAGGAGTTCCAGCATCAAATAGTGTTCCATATGTTCCGTCATTAATATACAGTTTTTGTTTTTTTCTTAAATTTACTCTAACAATTGTTGAACCACTTTCTGCAACTATTGCTCTTCCTGGTTCACACATGATTTCTGGTAGTTTTTCTAATTTTAAATTTTCTAAGCTTTTTTTTATTTCTTTAAAGTAATTATCTAGCGATTGTGGAACTAAGTCAGGGTAAATTGTCGGAAAACCACCACCAATATTAATATAATCAGGTAAAATTTTTGTTCTTTTAATTATATTTCCTACTTCCGCGATTCCTTTAGCATATGAAATAGGATGCATACACTGAGATCCAACATGAAAACTTAGGCCTATTTTTTTTGCGTATTGTTTAGTTAATCTTAATAAACCAGATGCCTCAGAAGATAATGCTCCAAATTTTTTTGATAGATCTATTTCGGCATGCTCATTTGATACCGCCACTCTTACAAATAGTTCTAAATCTTTTGCATGATTTGTTGATTCTATAATTTTAATAAGCTCATCTTTTGTATCTAGAGAATACGCTTTTACATCATATTTAAAGTAGGCTTCTTTTATACTTTCTCTACTTTTGACAGTATGCATATATGAACATTTTGCATCAGGGCTTACTCTTCTTATATCTTCAATTTCCTTAATTGATGCTACATCAAAATTTTCAATTCCACTTTCCACAACGGCTTTTAATACCTCTGGATGAGGATTTGTTTTTACAGCGTATAAAATTTTACCTTGGAATTTATTTTGAAAAGTTTTTGACGCAATATGTATCGAGTTTTTTCTGATACAATAAACTGGCTTTTCCGGTTTTAGTTGACTTACAAGTTGATCAACAGTTTTAAATTTTTGCATTTCATATGCTCCCTAAAAAAAATTTAATAAAAAAAGTTTTTTAATAAATAGTCAAAAAACTTTATATGCGCTGAGAATTAAGCCTTTAGTTAATTAATGTAAAGTAAATAATATGTATTGAATTTGAGAAATTAATAATTATGTGAGACTTATGATTGAACAAATTTTACTAAAAAAACTAAGTGATTTTGCAGATAAATCCTTATTATTGGTGGATGACGACAATCCCTTTAGAGAAAGGCTAGCCAGAGCAATGGAAAAAAAAGGATTTGTTGTAACTCAAGCTGAGAGTGTAAAAAGAGGTATAGAATCTGTTAAAATAAAAAAACCTGCATTTGCAGTTGTTGATTTGAGACTAAACGATGGTAATGGACTAGAGGTTGTAAAAGAAATTCAAAGTTCAAATTTTGAAAGTAGAGTCATAATGCTCACAGGTTATGGAAATATTCCAACTGCTGTTGCAGCAATTAAAGAGGGTGCAATTGATTATTTGGCAAAACCAGCAGATGCTGATGATGTTGAAAAAGCACTTTTGGCAGATCCAGAATCTAAACCATCACCACCAGAAAACCCCATGTCTGCTGATAGAGTTAAATGGGAACATATTCATAGAGTATTTGAGCTTTGTAATAGAAATGTTTCAGAGACTGCTAGGCGTCTTAAGATGCATAGAAGAACTTTACAAAGAATACTATCTAAAAGATCGCCTAGATAATTTGTCTAAGGATAATTAATTTTTTTGCTAAAATAGCTAAGATGCTAATTTTAAAGAATTCTGCCAATAAGAATGGAAAAACTCCTATTTCGAATAAAGGTTTATCCCATCCAATTAAAATTCCAAGCCACGCTATACCCAAAACATAAATTATAGAAACGCTCACAATTAATTTTAAAAAAATAAAAATCAAATTTGTTTGATAAGTAAAATACCCAGAAACAAATGTTGCTACCAGAAATCCAATTAAATAGCCCATTGTTGGACCTGTAAAATAAATTAAGCCAACGCCTTTTTCTGGTGAATTAGAAAAAACTGGAAATCCAATTATTCCCTCAAGAAGATACAAACCTACAGTAGCAAACCCAATTTTATAGCCAAACGATATTCCTAAAAATAATACAACAAAAGTTTGCATAGTCATAGGTACTGGATAAAAAGGAATTTTAATTTTGGCAGATATGGTTAATAGAATTGTTCCTATAAAAACTAATAAAAATGTTTTTAAAGTATTCGTGCTTAATCTATATCTAACTAAATTCATAACTAGATATTACAATTTACAATCAAATAAATCTAGTTTTTTATTAAATGAATAAAAACATCTTCTAAATCACCATCATCTGTTGAAATATCAGTAATTTTAGTGTTATTTTTTTTTATCAAATCAATTAGTTCTTCAATATTAACGTTACTTTTTTCATACGAAACACAGATCTCATATTCTAATCTTGATATAATTTTTAGAGATATTAAATCATCATCTTTAATATTAACTTTTTGATTTGTTTTAAAGGTGACTTTTTTGGTTTGAATTCTGTTTAAGAGATTCCTAGTACTATCAAGCGCAACTAAATTTCCTTTATTTAATATACCAATTCTATTACACATTTCTTCAGCTTCCTCAAGGTAGTGAGTTGTTAAGATAATAGTAACACCTTGTTCATTAAGTGATTTTACATTTTTCCAGAGGTTTTTTCTTAACTCGACATCAACACCAGCCGTTGGTTCATCTAAAAAAATAATTGGAGGTTGATGGACTAAAGCTTTAGCCATTAACAATCTTCTTTTCATTCCTCCCGATAAACTTCGAGCATAACTATTCGCCTGTTTGTCTAAAGATACTAGTTTTAAAATAGCGTCAGTTATTCTATCCTTTTTTTTAATTCCATATAATCCAGCTTGTAATTCAAGTAATTTTCTTGGGTTAAAGAAAGGATCCAGGTTCATTTCTTGTGGTACAATCCCTATAGAAGCCCTTACCTGTCTTGGATTTTTATCAAGGTCAAAACCCCATACATTAATCTCACCAGAGGTTTTAACAACAGTCCCAGCCAAAATATTTAAGAATGTAGTTTTCCCAGCTCCATTTGGACCTAGTAGACCAAAAATTTCACCCTCTTTCACGTCTAAGTTTAAATTAAGTAGAGCATGCGTAGAATTAGAATTTTTATTAGAATAAATTTTATTTAAATTTTTAACCGAAAGTACATTTTTTTTACTCATATACGATTATACATTTACATCAATTAAGATAATTAAGATAATATTATTTAAATGGACAAAATAAAAAAAACAGATCATTTTTATTTAATAGATGGTTCAGGTTATATTTTTAGAGCTTATTATGCTTTACCTCCACTAACTAGAAAGAGTGATGGGTTACCAACGGGTGCCGTGAGTGGATTTTGTAGCATGCTTTTTAAATTATTAGAAGACTCAAAGTCAGATGATAATTTACAAAAACCAACTCATTTTGCAGTAATCTTTGACGCAGCAAGAAAAACATTTAGAAATGAAATTTACTTAAATTATAAAGCCAATAGATCAGAAGCTCCAGATGATTTAGCACCACAATTTGAATATATTAGAAAATCTGTAATTGCTTTTAATTTACCATCGGTCGATCTTCTTAATTATGAAGCAGATGATTTAATAGCAACGTATACCGAGCAAATTTTAGCTAAAGGAGCAAAAGTAACAATTGTATCTTCAGACAAAGATTTAATGCAACTTTATAAAAAAGACGTTCGTTTATTTGATCCAATGAAAAATAAATTTATTACCTCAGTGGATATAATTAATAAATTTGGAGTAGATGCCAAAAAAGTAATTGATGTTCAATCATTAGCAGGAGACAGCAGTGATAATGTTCCTGGTGTACCTGGTATTGGAGTTAAAACAGCTGCTGAATTAGTAAACAAATATGGTACCTTAGAAAAGTTATTAGATAATTCTCATGAAATAAAACAAAATAAAAGAAGAGAAACTCTTATAAAGAATAAAGATAAAGCAATCATAAGTAAAAAATTAGTTACATTAAAAAAAGACACTCCAGTTGAAAGAGCACTAGAAGAATTTAAATTAAAAGAAATTGATAAAGATAAGTTATATAAATTTTTAAGAGAAATGGAGTTTAATAGACTGCTTAGTTCTGTTATTTCTACTTACGGAGAATCGGCTCTAGAAGAAACCAAAACCGAGTCTACACCTAAAGAAAAACAACAAAGCATAAGTAAAAAAAATTATCATTTAATAACTAATGAGAAAGAAATAGATGCTTGGATAAATGAGGCAGAAGAAGCTGGAGAATTGGCCATTGACACTGAAACTAGCTCATTAGACGCGCACCAGGCAGAACTGGTTGGCATCTCTTTAAGTACCAAGGTTGGAAAGGCTTGCTATATTCCAATTGGACATAAGTCAAAAGGATGTCTTAAAAAAGAGATTGTAATAAAAAAACTAAAACCTCTACTAGAAGATAAAAGCGTAAAGAAAATTGGCCAAAATATTAAGTTTGATTTTATTGTCCTATACATGCAAGGAATAGAAATGCATTCAATGGAAGACACAATGTTGATGTCATATATTCTTGATGCGGGAAAAAATCGTCACAATATGGATACATTATCAGAAATTCATCTGAGCCATAAAACAATATCTTTTAAAGAAATTGTAGGGACTGGAAAAAAAGAAATTAACTTCAGTGATGTCGAACTAGATAAAGCCATGGAATATGCGGCTGAGGATGCCGATATTACTTATAGATTATATAAAATTTTTAGTAAAAATCTTAAATTAGAAAAATTGACAAATATTTATGAAATTTTTGAAAAACCATTAATTAAAATATTAGCATTTATGGAAATTGAAGGAATTAAAATTGATAATAAATTCTTAAAAACATTATCTGAAAAATTTGAAAAAAAAATTATTAAATTAGAAAAAGAAGTTTTCAAAATTTCAAAAAAAGAATTTAACATTGCATCGCCAAAACAATTGGGTGAAATAATGTATAATGAACTAAAAATTGCAGTTTTAAAAAAAACAAGAAAAGGAAGTTTTGCAACAAGTGCAAGTGTCCTTGAAGATCTAGCATTTAAGGGTCATAAATTCCCACAATTAGTTTTAGAATGGCGTCAAGTTTCTAAACTTAAAAATACTTACTCCGATTCCCTTCCAGAGCATATAAACCCAAACACTAAAAGGATTCACACGTCTTTTTTATTGGCAGCCACTACCACAGGAAGATTGGCATCAAGTGACCCAAATTTACAAAACATTCCAATTAAATCAGAAGATGGAAAAGATATAAGAAAAGCGTTTATATCTGAAAAAGGATACACTTTAATTTCAGCTGACTACAATCAAATAGAAATGAGAATTTTAGCAGATTTAGCCGATGTTAAAGAATTAAAAAAAGCATTTAAAAATAATGAAGATATTCATTCATTAACTGCAAGCCAGGTATTTAATATTGATATTAAAAAAATAGATCAAGATATGAGAAGAAAAGCTAAGGCAATAAATTTTGGAATAATTTATGGAATTTCTCAATATGGACTCGCTAAACAAATTAATGTTTCAAATCATGAAGCAGAAGAGTTTTTAAATGCTTATTTTTTTAAATTTCCAGAAATAAAATTTTATATGGATAGTACCATTAAATTTTGCAGAAAGAGTGGTTATGTAAATAATATTTTTGGGAGACGCTCTCACTTTAATGGAATAAATGATAAAAATTTTAACGTTAGAAACTTTCAAGAACGAGCTGCCATAAATGCACCAATTCAAGGCTCAGCTTCAGAAATAATGAGGTTAGCTATGATTCGATTAGATCAAAAACTTAAAAGTTTAAAAGAAAATAAATCAAAAATTTTACTTCAAATTCATGATGAATTAATTTTTGAAGTTCCCACAAAAGAAGTTAAAAGTATGACTAAACTAATAAAGGATATAATGTCTAGTGTTACAGACAGTGATTTACATTCATTTTCGACTCCTTTAACCGTAGATGTGAATACAGGTGATAATTGGGGAATTCTTCATTAATAAATTGAGTTGCCCAAATTAGAACAATTTAGTATTTTTAAAGTACTATATGCATAAACAAACAATTGCACTCATAGATGACGACAGAAATATTCTTACAAGTATAAGTATTGCATTAGAAAAAGAAGGTTTTAATATTCAAACATATCTTGATGGTGAAAGTGCATTGATAGGACTTACGAGATCACCACCAGATTTAGCAGTTATTGATATTAAAATGCCAAAAATGGATGGCGAAGAACTCTTAAAGAAATTAAGAAAAAAAACATCAATGCCAGTAATTTTTTTGACTTCAAAAGAAGATGAAGTTGATGAATTACTAGGTTTAAAGTTAGGTGCGGATGACTTTGTAAAAAAATCAGGAGGATTTTCAATAAAAGTATTAATTGAAAGAATTAGAGTTCAATTAAGAAAAAAGGATATTAATAATAATATTGATGATGCAAAAAATATTATAGCACATGGAAAACTTAAACTTGATCCTTCTCAATTGGAATGTGAGTGGGATGGTAAACAATTACCAGATAAATTGACTACAACAGAATTTTTGATTGTAAAAGAATTAGCTAAAAGACCAGGCATTATAAAAGAAAGGTCTCAACTTATGGATATAGCATATAGAGAAGATACAGATATTGAAGATAGAACAATAGACAGTCATGTTAAAAGAATAAGAAAAAAGTTTAAAAAAATTGACGGTAATTTTTCTGCGATAGAAACTAGATACGGCAGTGGGTATAGATGGAATGTTAGTTAATGTTCAATTCCATACTTAAAAACTTATCAATATTAAAAAAATTTTTATTTATAAATTTAATAATATTTATTGTAATTGGAAGCTTTACAATTATTTATCT
>Ga0209709_10003694_pt1 | contig 12600 bp, 17 predicted proteins | sample ArcticOcean_MG_C_2_FD_187435 | JGI IMG/M metagenome (GOLD analysis project Ga0209709, IMG submission 187435) | Marine microbial communities from western Arctic Ocean - ArcticOcean_MG_CB4_136 (SPAdes) (version 2) | ecosystem: Environmental > Aquatic > Marine > Oceanic | place: Arctic Ocean... | reverse complement strand
TTATTTAGGTGACCTAAATAAAACGTGGCTCTCCGTGGAAAATATAAAATAATGAAACCAGAGAAATATCTGGGCAACTACAGAAATGTGGTATATAGATCTAGATGGGAGCGAGAGACATTTAAATTTCTCGAAAGGAATGATAATGTCGCATTTTGGGCAAGTGAAGAAATCAAGATCCCTTATTATGATATGAATGGGAAAAAGCACAGATACTTCCCGGACGTCTATTTTGAGTTAAAGGATGGGACAAAATGGTTAATAGAAATCAAACCTGCCTCGCAAACGAAACCTCCGACGAACGCTAAGCATAAAAGATTCTTCAAGGAACAATGGAGGTGGAAAATCAACGAAGCAAAGTGGACAGCAGCGAAAGACTTCTGTGATCGTGCAGGAATAAACTGGCGAATCTGGACAGAGAAAGACTTAAATAAAACACTCGGACTTAAAATCTAATGGCATCAAACAGCAAACGACAAGACCTAAAAGAAACATTACTAGATAAATTCAAGACTGCTCTTAGAACAGGAACTGCGCAAAATCTAAGCACTAAGGCATCAAACTGGTTTAGAGCTAAGATACAAAAGGGTAAACAACTCGCCAAGCAAACATACAATCGTTCCAAAGCAGGAATGGAAGGTGGTTTAAAGGGTATTAAACCCATAGATATGTTTAGGCGAGGTGGTTATGATAGAAGAAAGTTTACGGGAAAGAAGGTTGTTTATGGTAAGATGTTCTTTTTTGAGTACGACGCAAAGTACAAGGCGACGTTGCCTTATTGGGATAGATTTCCATTAACAATCTTTTTTGATTTTTCCCCCCCTCATATTATTGGTCTCAATCTACATTATTTGTCACCATATATGAGAGCAGGATTAATGGATAAACTAAACAAATTCAGAAACAAAAAAGAGTCAGATTCTGGCACCTTCCTGAGACTAAACTGGAAACAGATAGCGAGAATCCCTGAGGTCAAACCTGCTGTCAAGAAATATTTGATAAACAGGGTAAAAATGGCAGTACAGGTTCCTGCTGATGAATGGGATATAGCAATCTTTATGCCAGTAGCAAGATTCCAGAAGGCATCTGAAGCAGAAGTATATAAAGATTCTAAACAAATGGTAGCGAAAAGGTAGTATGGCAACTTACGATATAGACGGATTTGTATCCCACATGGGATCAAGAGGGGGACCTGCTCGCTCGAATGATTTTGTTGTGTATGTAGCATGCGAGGGTGTAGTGAATAATCAAAAAAATGGATTATCTACTATGTCAAAAATTACTGCTGCCGATTTAGCAATGCAGGTACAGTCTGTAGATATGCCCACAAAAGCATTACTGACAAAGGAAATATTCACTCAAAATATTCCAAATGCAATAGGGTATAACTTACAATATTCCGACCTTACTATCAATTTTTTATTAGACAGTTATACAAATGGAATGACGATATGGTCGTTCTATAACGCATGGGTAAACATGATTGTGAATCCAGTAACGTCATACGTAGGGTACAAAAAGGATTACAGTTGCCCGATTTATGTATCGACTGTTGCACAATCTACCCCCAAGGTAAAAACCCCAAGGAGTCCGGACAGCTCGTTCGGATATCCAGAAAATCTTCAGTATAAACCAATCGCAATAAAATTTACTGATGCCTTTCCAAAGTCAATCGGAAACGTAACATTAGATTATAGTTCTGGCGACGCAGTAAAATTTCCTGTAACCTTTTCCATCAAACAATTTGAAGATGTCAAGTTTGATAAGCAAATGTTACCAAGAGGTGTCAACGCAGGAGTACAAGGATCATCAAATTAATTATGAAAGGATTTGAATGGCATTACCACAATTATCAGTAAAAAACTTTGAGGTACGACAACCCTCAACAGGTGAGAAAATCACTCTGAGACCTTTTTTGGTGTCAGAAGAGAAAATATTATTACAGGCATCGGAGCAACCTGACTCAATGGTCGATGCTATGACGCAGGTCTTGTCGAACTGCATCATTGGTCAAAAGCTGGACATAGATAAGTTGCCTTCTTTTGATATAGAGTTCCTTTTCCTTCAACTTAGATCGGAATCGGTAGGTGCTTCAGTAGAACTTAATCTGGAACACAAAGAAGGGTGTGAACGAACTCTAGTAAATGTAAACCTGAGGGAAATCAAAGTTCAGGTCAAAGAAGATGTAGTCAACGAGTTTTTATTAGACCAAAAGGTGGGCATCAGAATGAGATATCCTACCCTTGAGATGATGAATTATTTTTCTCAAATAGATGAGGATGAACAAAATAAAGCAGAGATGTCTTTCGAAATGGTGAAGAAATGCATTGAAGCTATCTATACTACTGACGGTGAAGTACATGAAACCAGTAGCGTGTCAGATGAAGAGCTGGATTCCTTTATTAACTCAATGAACTCTGAGCAATTTATTACCATTCAGAAGTTCTTCGAGGAAATGCCAACCTTAAAGCATGTTATTAAGGTGCCTAAGTGTGCAACATGCGGGCAACCATTTGAGCAAGAATTACAAGGAATACAATCTTTTTTTTAATATGCCTCTCTCATGATACTCTGAAGAACCATTATCAGACAACTTTTGCCCTGCATCGGTACCACAAATACAGTATAGAAGATCTATACTCCATGATGCCTTGGGAGAGGCAGATAATAATCCATCAAGTGATGGATGCAATGGAAAAAGAGAAGCAAGCAAACTCAGGATCAAGTGATCTTTTCGGACAGGAATAAATGGCAGAGATGGAAAATAACAATAAGCAAGAGTTATTAAATATTCTTAAAACGAATAAAGAGATGGGTAAATCCTTTACTAAGGGATTTACTGTCCTTAATAAGAATATCATCAACTCGATCAAAGCAAATATATCCGTGGGTAAATCCATAACGGGTGCTGTAATGGCTTTGGCCAAATCATCGGCAGCCATGACCAAGGATATGGCTTCGGGATTCACGGGCATGATCGAAGCTGAGAAGAAAGCATTATCCTACGATAAAACATCTGACACCAAAGAAAGTCTATCCGATAAAGAAGACATCAGAGAGAAAAAGAAGAAAAGTGTGTTTACCGATCTTCCAAAAGGAATGGGACTGTTCGACATGGGGAAGTGGGCGAAGTTTGCAAAGGGCATGCTTCTTAGTTTAGGTTCTATGCTTCTCGGTTTGATAACATCTCTTACTATAGGATTGACAGCATTAATTACTGGTGCTCTTGCGGGAGCTGCTGCTGGATTGTCAGTAGGTTTTATTAAGATGTGGACAAAGATATTCAAATTTATTGGCAAATCATTTACGAAAATGTTTCCAAATATTACTAAGATGCTGAGTGATATTTTTGGTAAGGGAGGAAAGTTTAGTAAATTTTTTGGTGGTATAAAAGCATTCTTTACAGAAAATAAAGCATTTAAATTTATCGGAGACGGATTCGCGAAGTTTGGTAAAGCAATAAAGGATTTTGGCAAAACTGTTATGAAAATGATTGATCCAATAATAAAACTTTTTAAAGGAATAGGAAGTGGAAGTGGATCGCTTGGAAAATTCATGAAATACTTCAAGAAGTTTTTTGGAATCTTCAAAACTTTCTTTGCTAAATTGTTTTTTCCCATTCAAGTCATTATTAGTCTTATAGAAGGATTCATGGAAGCAGGTGATGCAATTGACAAGAGTGAAGGAATGATGGCAACATTCTTTAATGCAATCGTTGGTTTCTTTGGTGGTATTCTTGATGGTCTGATTTTCGGAATGTTGGATCTGGTAAAAGATGGGATTTCTTGGATTGCGGGGTTCTTAGGATTTAAAGATGTTGAAAAATTCCTTGATAGTTTTTCTTTCTCAGATATGTTCAATGAATTCTTAGATGACATCTATAAATGGTTCAATCTATTATTCAGCGATCCATTGGCTGCGTTAGGTAAGTTGTGGAGTGGTTTAACTGGTGCCGCAGGAGGACTAATCGATCTCATTACTTTTCCATTAAAAAGTGCAATATCATGGTTACTAGGAATATTTGGATGGGATGATGCTGCAGAAAAAGCTGAGAAGTTTTCTCTCTCCGGAATGGTAGGAGATGCATTTGACAAAGCAGTTGAATGGCTCAAAGGAATATTTGGATGGGATAAAAAAAGTGCAGGCGATGATGGTTTTTCTTTTGGCACAATGATAGATGAAACATTTAATGATGTAGTCAAATGGTTCAAGGGAATATTTGGATTTGGTGGGGAAGGGAATAAACTTGATGATAGCAAAGAGTTTAGCATCATAGATTTTATATCTGAAAGTGTTGGCAAGGTATGGAAATTCATGAAGGAATTCTTCGGTAGTATCTTTAGTTTTGAAGGCATCGATTTCGGAGCAATGCTACCCAAGTTTGATTTTGATATAGGAAATCCTCTCAAGATAGTCGGCGAAAAACTTTCGGCAATGTTCTCAGGGTTGGCAGATTTTGCTTACGATAAGACTTTGATTCCTAATGCAATTGGGGATATGTTTAAAGGGGTCGCAAGCAAGGTTGGTGCTTGGGGTGGTGATGATGCAGGTGCCAAAGTCAGTACAAGAAGTGGTGGTGTGATTCCTGGAAGACTAACAGGTGAACAAGTCCCTGCAATACTCCATGCCAACGAAATTGTTCTAGCAGAACAGTCAGCAAAACTATTTATGCAAGCAGCACAGATGTTTGCTCAACCTGCAGTTCTTAAAGGAATTAAGGATTTAGCAGCAGGAAACTCCGATATTAAAACACAAACTACTGATGCTATAATGCAAGCAGGTGCTCAGGGTGGTGGTGACGGGGGTACTGCCCAAATGATGGCAGCATTAATGCAACAGACATCAACAATATCTCAGACAATGGCTCAAATACCTGGTGCTGTACAGGAAGGTGCTAGTAGTGGTGCTTTCACTGGCACTCAGACTAGTGGGTTCAGTAAACTGTCTAATCCTCACGAGCAAAGTAAAAAATAGAGAACCCAGTCTAGATCATAACAAAGTATTTCACTCTAAACTGGGTCGCCCTTGTCTCTGAATGACTGCCTTTGTTATAGGGGATTATAACAAAGAAAGAAACGATTTACGCAGTTTCTGCGAGTTTCTTAAAGTAGTCAAGATCAGCATCGTTACCAGATGCTTCGGAGACGTTGGGTTTTTCTGCAGCAGGTAAATCCTGGGTAGGTTCTGCAGTCTCACGATCAGGAGCAGGAGCACTGGGTGGTGTGTATCCCATATTACTCACGTCCTCATCCATAGCACTTGAGGTTCCCTTACCCAAATCTTCAATACCAAGTACTCGATGGAGTTTTGCTTCCAATTCAGTATAAGATTTGAAGGTAGACGGGTCAATAAATGCCTTCAGAGAAAACTCACTCTTCCAGACTTCCTCAAGTTTTTCATCTGTACCTTCTATTTGTGCAGACAAATCAAACTCAGATTTATCGTAGTTACGATACCCCTCAACTTGCCGAATCTTAAGACGAAAGTTCGCCCCAGTCCATAAGTCAAAAGGATTGACGGGTTCCTCATCTTGAAACTCAGGATTAATTTTATCCTGGATTTTCTGGAAAATCTTCTTACCGTATTTGTATAAGAAAACTTTTCCTTCATTCTCAGGACGTTTTGGGTCACTGATCACAAGAATGTTAGAGTAGTATGATAGACGTCGTTTGCGTGAACGAACGATATTCTTATCGTCTTCATCTCCACTATTCCAGAGACGACTATTCATTTCGCTGACGGGGTCTTTTTGTCCTATGGTTGTCAAAGACTTCTCGATGTACCAACCTCCTGTTCCTTGAAATCCATGATCCCAGACTTGCACGTAAGGCAGGTCTTCTTCAGGAGGAGCAGGCATAAATCGGATAACGGCATATCCGTTACCTGAAGAATCAACATCTGGTTTCCAGAAGTTTTCATCATCTTTTTTAAAACCGCCACCTGAGGCAGTCTCGTTTACTTTTGCTTTGAGTGTATCGAAATCGGTCTGGCTAGACCTTTTTAGGGAAGAAAAATCCATATTAACCTTTCATATTTTGCGTTGTATGCGTTATTTGCGTTTTATAACGGTAATGGTAGAGACTCATCCTTTGCAATTAAATGCAAAGATAGTGCCTCCTTGGCCAATCTCTCTTTGAGTGGGCCAACTACGAACTGTGCAATCTGATCCTCTTCCAAGGAATGGATGTCACAGTAATAAATAAGTGCTTCGAGATAATCCATAGAATATTTGTTCTTAATATTCTCTATCTCTCGCACAAATGTATCTGTCTTTTTTAAGTCAAGATTTAATTTCATAGTAATTCAATTATACCAGATTTATGTAAAATGTCAAGTTGTTGTAATTAGTCATTAAGTATATGTTCTGGTTATGGAGAGGATGGTATCAATCTGAGACTCAATCTTTTCTTTTCGATTGGGCCAGCGAATATATTCCTTGTCGGGATTTTTTGCCAGATTGATAAGCAATGGAATAATCATCTGTTCAATTTTCTGCATGTCTTCATCCCTTGTTGCTTTAAAGGACTCGAACGCAGAATCTGTTTCAGTGATTTTTTCTTTTGCCTGTTCCTCTCCTGCTTTCATCTCCGTCTCAGAAGCGAAGTCTAACTCGCCCCACTCCGAGACATTAAATTCAAAATCTGTTTCGAAATCTGTTTTAGGCATATGCTCTGCGAACCATTTCTCGTGTGCCGTTAGGCAATTTAGCGATCGCTTCGTCAGTGCATCCTGCGGCAATACATTCTTCTACTTGTGCTTTATGAGCACGAATGATTTGCTTTGAGAGTCCTGCTGGAATTTCTGATGAAACAGATTTTGCTACTTTTGCTACTGCAGCAAATGCTTTGTTGTGGTGTTTCTTAGCCATGTTATCTTCCTTTATGTGTTTATCTATATCCATTAAAGATATTCCTTTAAATTGTTTATATCACCGATGAACTTCCCATCGATAACTATTTGAGGAACCATTTTAGAACCCGTCATCTTCATGATGTTTCCAAATGCCCTCTTATCTGCTGTGAGGTATGCGTACTGCATGCCTGCATCGTCAAGCAACTGCTTGGCCTCGTCACATTTGCTTCAATCGGGAAGGGACTTATGTCCGATGACAAGATTCTTTTCAAATTCAATAATCATTTTTCTATATCTTGAAAGTTCATAAACAAATTATTGGATTCCATCGATGCCTTCTCTAACTTGTCAGGGTCATCGGTAATCCTTGTGAAATCAACTAAGTGCCACATAAGATTTTTTTGTTTATCAACATTGAAGAAAAAGTTTACGTCGCCTGGTTTTTCCATAAGTTTCTTTATTATGATGCCTTTCATAATAACAGCACCCGCCATTTTATTCACTTCGGATGTTTCTTTTATGTCCAGTTTGCTTATTAGTTTTGTTAGATTTGCCGAACCAGAAGGAAATAAATCCCCCTTTCCAACCTTTACCTTTGCGAACACATCGAACTGTACTTCCATCTCACTCATGACATTGAAGACGGACTTGAAAGCAGGGGAGTTTTTAATACCCTTGTCTTTAATTCCATCAAACAAATCACGAACAGTTTGAAATGATGCGAGAGCAGTTTTGAGTTGATGGGCATGCCAGTTATTTGCTTTTAACATCGTCGTCTTAGCACTGCCCGTGAAAGAAGCAAAAAGATTATGGAAACTAAAGAGAGTACTCACGAGATCCAGTGGTTTATAACTGCCTTGATTGCTTACCTTACCAATCTTTATCTTCTTTGTCAGACTATCATATGCCTTAACCTCAACAGGTCTGCCTTCTATTATAAGATCGGCACCGTCACCCTTCGAAGGATTCTCACTGGCACCATTCTTTGAAGGTGAATTCGTCTGCAGAAATCCAGTAGTCGGACTTGCCTTTTTTCCCGCATTCAGAATTTCTCTGCTCAACATAAATTTGTAAACATCGTCAACCATCGCTTCCTGTATTCGGGCAGGTTCTCTCTTGGCACGACTTGGTGGATTATAATGCTTTAACTTGTTATCCTCACAATATCTTTTCCAGAGAGCATCGTTTTCTAATCTGACTGCAAGATTCCAGTTAAATCCATCGTTGCCAGCATACGGTGCTCTACACGCAGTCTTCTTATAATTGAATGCCCAGAACAAGGACACCTCGCCTCGACCTATGCCAGACTTAACAACATCAAGTAGCATATCAAACATTGTTTTATTGCCCCCGATAGTCCAATTAGTAGTATCCTTAGGAAGAGGAGGGCAAGTAGAATACGGTATGATACTCTTTGGAGTATTGTTCTTATAGGCGAAGTCAGCCATTACTAAGTCCCAATGAGAATCCATTACACCCGTAGATGGCTTGAATACTGCTTCACTTAATGTTTGCTTGTCGCCATTCGTATATTCTTTGAATGATGAGGTTGTGTTAAGACTCATTTTTTCTCTTGCCATTTTCTGATTGATGCGAATTTTTTTGCGTCATCGAGCGTAGGTTTATCACCAAAATGAAAAACTATGTTACCAGATTTATCACTTTTAGCCCACATTTGAAATTTGTCTTTACCTCTTCCTGTCTTTGTTATTATGAATCTTGTGTTATCGCTTCGTACTGTATTATCGTAATGATGAACTTTGGATCTCCATATAATATCTTTATCTTTGAGTTTTTTTGGTTCATCTTTAGTACCTAATACCCAACCTTTTCCTGGATAATCTTTATATGCTTCGCTTATATGTTCTCTGAATGTTCTCATGGAATCAACTTTAGCATTTGGTTTACTTTTTTAGAAGTACTTGGTACCTGCTCGGCTAACTTTTTAAGTAGTCGTTTTGTTTCTTTCGAATCTTCAGGTGCCCATGAATCAGATGTACCAACATCATTTTCCCACATCTTAATTACCTGCTCACACGGCATGGAATAGGTCGAAGGTTTCGCACCCGACCCTTTACTATACACATCAGTATTCCATATAAAGAAACATTCCCTGTACCCGTCACCCGTATAAATCTTTGCAAATGCACTTGGCACCTGCAACTTGGATTTACCAATGGTTTTGGGTTTCGGATTCCAGTATGCTAAAGTCACGTTTTCCAAGACTCCGTACTTAACAGCCATTTCTCTTTCATGCCGTTCCAGTGCCACGAACTTGTAACGATTTGCTCGAGGAGTCTGAGGTACAATGTTGGCCATGGAGTATGTTGCTTTCTGATTCTTTACATCATGATCGTGCGAAGCATCAGAAGCACCAAAGTGTCCTCGGTCATAACCCGTGTTAGTATAATCACTACTTTTGGTTTGATAGATTTTGCTCAGTCTTTTGTCAGTCCAGAAACCAGGTCGTTTAGATATATCTTTCACAACCTTGTCTCCATAAATTTTAACGTAGACTGCCTTGGCAGATTTACGTTTATTAGAGTAACAAATAGTAAAGGTGTCTGTTAAGATTTGATCACAAGAGTCCTTATCAAAGAACTGCCCGTAATCCTTTACCTTGGAGTCAGAAACATCACCTGCCCAAACTACTGTACTAATTATAACTGAAATCAAACTTAATGTCAAGTATTTCATTTCCCTGCCCTTATCATTTTATTGGTTTTTGGTATTGCTTATATTATCATTCGTCGTAGGAATCAAGTGTTGTTTCAAGGATATTTTTGTGGTTGCAGTTAGCATTAATGTAATCATCACAATCATCAAAAATAACCAGCCTGACGTGATCAATAAATAAAGTTTCATAATAAATCTCTGAGTTAAGGTTTGCTTTAACCTTTAATGTAATTTGCGCACATCACCTTGCATGGTTTGTGCAGATTCCTTTTGTATTATCTTATTTCCGTCTTCATCAATGAGTTCTTCGTAACCTGTCCTACCGAGTTTATGATGCTTGACAATACCATGTAACTCTGATGCATGATGAGGATGGAGTGCTTTGTCTGCTAGCGTTGATGCGACAACGAGTATACACTGTACGAGTTGAGTTTTCTCCAGCTCTTGGATTATTGGATGTATTTGAGCAAACTTTTTATGACTCAACTTCTTTCGTGCTTCTATTTCCTCGTGTTCTACTTCACTCTTTTCGCTTTTATGTTCTTCGGCAATCTTTGCATTTTGGTGTTCCCCATAAGCATTCAATCTTGCCTCTTCTTCTTCGTCTGCTTTGTTTTTCGCTTCTTCTTTAGCGAGCTCTTGTTTGGAGGGTCCAAGATCTAGATCTAAGTCAGGTATATTATCATCATGGGCAGTTTTTTCTGACCCAAAATGAACCTTCTCTTCTTCTGGTTCAGGCTCTGGTGTTTTAAGATGCGCCAGCACGTCTTTTACTGATTTGGCCATCGGATTCTCTTTCTAATAAAGTGAATCAAATCATTTAATCATTACAAAACATCCTTTATATCGTTTTAACTTACTTACCAGTACACTGACTTCTTGTCTGATTGTCTTTCTCAAAACAGCATGGTCTTCCTGACTCATTGTCGTCTTCTCTGCTGCACCATTCAGAAGAAGGATTAAACCCTTCGCTACACGCGAGGGCGATGTAAAATAATATACTTAGAAAAATTAATCTGAATATGCGCATGATGATCCATTATCATATGTACACACATGAGTAGCTGATTCACCTACTGCACCTAATGGAAACGTTACTCCATTAAATGATCCATTATCTAAAACTTGACCCGTATGGTTATCCATAAGTGCCATTGGCCCATAGTTAGTGTTACACTGCCCATTAGGATATGTACCACAAGTAATATTTTCACCTATTAAACTGTCATTGTCTGCTTGGTGACCAGGTACCCACTTTTCATGTGGACCAGTCCATGTTCCAAATTTGATACCCTGACCAACCATCATTGTACGTTTAAACTGTGTCTTGCCTCTGCTTAGACAGAGAGACTGACCATAACAATCTGTCGCATTATCTGTCATCCATGCTTTATAGCATTGAGCATACGGTGGTTCTGAGTTCCTACTTAAACGACTCCAGTAGTCGGCAGTTTCGTAATGTGGACCTTGTGAACCATTATCCATTGTCATTGTCGCAGGCATGCACCCCTTTTGTATTTTAAAATTTGCGTCGATATACCAATTATCTTTTGAGGCAGTGTATTTACCGTAATACATTTTACCAGCACCCCAACCTGTGAAATTATACAAAAAGTAATTTGTCGTTATCACAGCCACAGAAGAAGAAGAATTATCCTCTGTAGAGTTGTCTGCAGTAGTACTGTTATCACTAGTAGTACTGTTGTCAGTAGTAGTAGTGTTATCGCAACAACTTGAGTTGTTGTCTGCTACTGTACCATTCTTGCACACAACGTGCTTTGGTACATCTGGACAATAGTAATTAATATTGGTTACTCTATCTTCTCCGTACTCTTCTGTGTTACTACAACTCTGGACACTTAATAATATTACCAGACAAGTCAATAATCCAACACTCAACATTGGATTCGTAGACAATGGGTTTTTGAATATTCGTCCTAGAGCTGTTCTGGCTCGTGTTGTCATAATAGTTATGATTAGTGATGGCATCTCCATCGTACTCTTCAGTGCACCCTATCATAACAAACAACAAACTTACAAAAGAGATAACGAAACATAATAATGTTCTCACCTTTTCCCTTTTATTAATTTTTAATAAATGATCCAAATGATTTTAACTGAACCTCGTCCATGAGTCTATGTTTTTTTAATTCGGCAGGAGGTATCTTGAATGTGTCCTTGACTATTTCATATTGAAACGTCTTCCCTTTATATTTGCCTGACATTGGCGTGCCAGATATCATATCACCTGCACCAAAACTTTGCACTTTCCCAAACTTGAAATCCACTTTGTCGTCTTCTTTTGCATTATTCTGACCGATGGCTGGCCACCAATCATATCTGTTCTGTGCTGATTTTATCAACTTTGGCATGCTGAGGGGCATGAAGCCACACATAGCATAGTTACTGGGTTTCTCTTTTAGCTTCATCATTTTCCTTTACGCAACTTCGGGTTCCTCAACAGGTTCCGTGACTGCTTGTTTTTCTTCAGGTTTTGGTTTTGATGCCAAATCTTTGGCGACCTCAACTTTCTTCAGTTCGATACTTTGCTTGATTCTGTCGTGCAAGTCTGTGTTTATTGCGTCTTTGAGATCTGCTACGTTGTCTTTCTTAATCATATCTAAAACTTCACTGCTCATAATATGTCCTGTTTTGTGTTGTTAATGTTTAATCTTTGCTTTTTGCTGCCCGAGTTTTTTTCTTGGGTTTCTTTTTCTCGGCCACCTTAGTGGTTTTCTTGGGTTTCTTTTTCTCGACCATCTTAGTGGTTTTCTTGCTCAGTACTTCTTCTTCTCTAAACAAAAATTCTTCTTCTCTTTCTCTCTTCATCATCGGTTCTGGCCATCCGGACAACCAATTGGTGAAACTATTCCATAACTTCATGTTGTCTCCGTTTCAGCGGGAACCTCTGCTTCAACAGACGCAGTTCCTTCAGCTTCCTCAGATTCTTTTTGTTCCTCAGCTTGATTGATATAAACTTGTCGAACAGCATCCATCATTGACCGCATTGCTGGATCCTTTACCTCAGCTGGGTTTAATCTTTGTTGTCTGCTATATCTATTCAGTAATGTC
>Ga0209709_10003693_pt1 | contig 12602 bp, 14 predicted proteins | sample ArcticOcean_MG_C_2_FD_187435 | JGI IMG/M metagenome (GOLD analysis project Ga0209709, IMG submission 187435) | Marine microbial communities from western Arctic Ocean - ArcticOcean_MG_CB4_136 (SPAdes) (version 2) | ecosystem: Environmental > Aquatic > Marine > Oceanic | place: Arctic Ocean... | reverse complement strand
CTGAAATTTTTGCAGGCGCAATTCAGGATTATCAAAGAGGCTTAATTATTGGACATAAGACATTTGGTAAAGGCACCGTTCAACAATTGGATGATCTAACGAATGGTCAACTAAAGTTAACAGAATCAAAATTTTATAGAGTGACTGGCTCAGGCATGCAAAATAGAGGGGTAGAACCAGATATAGCCCTTCCCTCAACATGGGATATTGAAGAAAGTGGTGAAAGCTCATTAGAGTCTGCTCTGCCCTGGGATCAAATTAGCCCCACTCCATTTAGAAAGTTTAAGTTGGATAGAAATATTCTTGATAGATTAAAAGTTGCTCATGAGAAGCGGGTGATCAGCAGCCCAGATCTGCAATACATATTGAATATAAGAAAAAGATATGATGAACAACAAGAAAAGAAATCTATTTCAATTAATCTTGATACAAGAAGAGCTGAGAAATTGGACAGACAACTCTGGGTGCTTGCAACTGAAAATCAAAGAAGAGCTGCCCAGAACATAGAAATATTCAAGACATTTGAAGACCTTGAAGAATTTAATAAAGATAAAGAAGATAATGATCGTAATATTGATATTGATCTTCAAAATGACTATCTTTTAAATGAAGGTATGCTTATTCTTTCAGACTACCTTTACCTAAATACAAATTTATTACTTTCGGAGGCAGCATAAATATGAAAATCGTTTCCTTCAACATGAATAGTATCAGAGCTCGTCCGCATCAATTAATCCATCTAAGAGATACGCTAGATCCAGATATTATTGGAATTCAGGAGACTAAGGTCAATGATCCTGAATTCCCAGTAGATGAAATTAAAGAGATTGGCTATCATCCAGAGTATTGGGGACAAAAAGGTCATTATGGAGTCGCCATTCTTAGCAAAAAAAAACCTACTGAGGTTCAAAAAGGCTTTGCAAAGGATACTGCTGACGATCAGAAAAGATTTATTCAGGCAAAATTTAAGTGGGGCAAAAAAAGTATCACTATTATGAATGGATATTTTCCTCAAGGTGAGAATAGATCTCATGAAACTAAATTCCCAAAGAAGATAAAATATTACTCTGATCTTAAAAAACATATCAAAAAAGCTCAAAAAACTGAGGATAATTTAATTGTGATGGGTGATTTCAATGTTGCTCCATCCCCATTGGATATTGGTATTGGTGAAATTAATGCAAAAAGATGGCTCAAAGAAGGGAAAACTGCTTTCTTGCCAGAAGAAATTGATATGTGGAATAGCATTAAGAATCTTGGATTCATTGACTCCTGGAGAGAACAAAATCCAGATGAAGGCTCAATTTACTCTTGGTTTGATTATCGCTCAAGGATGTTCGACGATACCCCAAAAAGAGGCCTAAGAATTGATCATATTATGATTTCAGAAAATTTGATGTCTAAAATGCAGGCTACTGGAATCGATTATGAAGCTCGAGCAATGGAAAAACCTTCAGACCATTGCCCTGTCTGGATTAAACTAAAATGAAGCTATATAAAGAATTTACTTTTGAAGCTGCGCATAAGCTTTCCTTGGTGTCCAAAGATCACAAATGTTTTCAGCTCCACGGCCATAGCTTTAAGGCACGAGTTTATGTTCAAGGCCCAGTGAATGAAATGGGATGGGTAATGGACTTTGCAGAGCTCAAAAAAATCTGCAAACCCTGGATAGAAATACTTGATCACTCATATTTAAATGAAATCGAAGGGCTAGAAAACCCAACAAGTGAAAACATCGCAGTATGGCTTTGGGATAAGCTCATCAAGAAACTGCCTGAACTTTCTGCGATAGAAATAATGGAAACATGCACTTCCGGTTGTATTTATTCTGGCTAGCTAGCTAGCCTCTTTTGTCTTTAAAAAAAGATCTTAATAAACTCGCTGAATCAGCTTCAAGATACCCTGAGCTAAAGTTAACTTTATGATTTAAGTGACTGGCGTCTAAAAAGCGATCAATAGAAACAATTGCGCCAGTTTTAGGCTCGGTTGCTCCAAAAAATAAATTTCTTAGCCTAGCATCAACTATTGCTTTAGCGCACATATGGCAAGGCTCAAGCGTGACATAGATATCACAATCAATTAATCGATAGTTATTCAACTCTTTGCTTGCAAGAATAATGGAGTTAATTTCTGCATGGGCTGTAACCGAGTTTTGGGAAATAACTTGATTATAACTTGAGCTTATAACTTCGCCATCATGCACAATAATTGAACCAACCGGAACTTCATCTAAATCATATGCTTTCCTAGCCTCCTTCAAAGCAAGAGACATAAAATCAGTTGGCAAAGAACTCATTTATAAAAATGATGCCCATTCTTCCATTGGTCTTCTTGATGAAACCAATTTATTTATAGGCGCTTCTGCATCTTGATAACCTATAGACATCCCACAAAACAGCATATCATCCGAGCTCACATCAAAAAAAGATGAAACGCTTTCCTGCTTCATTGCCCAGGCCTCTTGAGCGCAGGTGTCTAAGCCAAACTCCTGGGCTAATAACATAAATGATTGCAAAAACATTCCAAGGTCTGACCATTGTGGAGGTCCCATCTGCTTATCTACAAAACAAAACAAAGCAGAGGGAGCGCCAAAGAATTCAAAATTTTTCATAACCTGGTTGATTCGACCCTCTTTATCTTCTCGCTCTATACCAAGGAGACTATACATTTGCTCGCCTAACTCATATCTAGAGGTTCTATATGGCTCTTTAAGCTTAGGGGGATAAATATTGTAAGCCGGAGTCTCAGGATCAATCCAATTCTTTTGAAATTCCAAAAAGTCACTCATGCTCTTTTCATTAATAACAAATATTCTCCATGGCTGAAGGTTTCCTCCTGATGCGCTCCTTGAAGATTGCTTTAACAAATCTTTGATGAGAGAACTTTTCACAGGTTCATTTGTGAATGCGCGAACTGACTTACGTCTTAAAATGGCTTCTGAAACTTTCATATTGATAATTACTCTTAAAATTGATATCGCATACTAGAGGGATTAATTCTAATAATATTTAAGTAGATAATAATCTAGTAATGTATTATTGAAAACATAATTAAAAAACTAAAAAATGAAAATTTTATTTGTAGTAAATGAACTAAACTTCTTTTTAAGAAATCATTTAAATCTAGCCGCTTCCATAGGAAAGTTGCATGATGTTTTATTAATTGCAGATACTAGCAAAAGTAGCCCGCAAGATATTAAAAGTCTTGCAAAACTAAACATTACTTTGCATCCATTGAATAGAAAAGAAAGTTCAAGCAAATTACTAAGTTATTTATCGTTTGTAGTGTCGCTTGGAGCATTAGTAAAAAGAATAAAACCTAGTTTCATCTTCTATATCACTCTTGAATTGTCATTTTTTGGGTCATTAATTTCATATTTTGTAAAAGTAAATCAATCTATATTTGTAGTCACAGGCCTTGGTCCATTTTTTTTTAGAAAAGATCTTAAATATAAGTTTTTTAATGCTATTTTGAGATGCAGTTTTTTTCTATTATCAATTTTAAAAAAGAACTTTATGTTTGTATTTTTAAACAATGCAGACCAAGAGCTATTAAATAATAAATATCATATCCATTCTGCAAAATCTCAGTTGATTCATGGTGAAGGTATTGATGAATCAGAATTTAGATTCACATCAAGAAAAGAAACAAATATCAAGTTTCTTCTCGCCTCACGACTCGTTAAATCAAAAGGAATAGAGGTATTCGTAAGTGTGGCTAAGGATCTTAAAAAATCACACCCTCATATAGAATTTTGCTTAGCTGGAATATTTGATAGCGCAAATCCAGAAGCAATTTCAAAAGAGCTATTTCAAGAAATTAGTGAAAGCGATCACATCAATTTTTTAGGAGAAGTTCCACACCATCAAATGGAAGATTGTTTTCATAAACACTCTGTATTTGTTCTAACATCCGAACGGGAAGGTTTGCCAAAAGCAGCTGCAGAGGCTGCTTCAACCGGTATGCCTTTGATCTTATCGGATGTACCTGGTTGCAGAGACTGCGTCAAGGATAACAGCTCAGGAATGCTAGTTACTTACAATAATTCTCATGAACTTTATCAAGCGATGGAACTTTTCATAAATGAGTCAAATCTAATTGTTTCGATGGGTAAAAAATCTGCAATACATGCAAAAGAAAAATTTTCACTTGAAGTAATTACTCAACAATATCTAAAAATTCTTCAAGAAAATTAATCTACAGCTTGAGTATTTTTTGTAGTTGAGCTTCTTGTTACTTTAATAAATGGTGCAAGGATGGCTCCCAATAAATAACCTGGAGCCTTCACAATATCCAAAAATAAACCCAAGAATCCAACTAAGAACCAATTTATTGGAAATAAAAAATTTAGAGAAATATTATGTTTTATTGGGAAGTAGAGGCCTCTGTATATGAATGATGCAAAACATAAAAATGCTATAAAACCTTTTGTAATATGTGGGATATACCAAACTGATCCCTCAACCCATCCTGCTAAGTAATTATTCCAGTTATAAACAGCGAAAGTAACTAGTATAAAAAAAATTAGTTTATGTGCGTTCCTTAAAAGTGGCTCACTAGATTTTAATAAGAACAAGCGATTATAAATAATTGAAGCAAGGATTATCAAAACAATAGAAATAAAATAAATTTTAGTAATATTAGGAAGGAAATATGGGCTTGCCTCCCAACCAACAATTGCATTCCATTTTGGCACTAAAATAAGTGTAAATAATAGGGTTAAAATTAGATAAAGATCTTTAATTGAATGAGCAATATTCTGCACTGCCGTATGCATTTGGTATATAAAAAATTTCTTTGTGCAACTCACTATGTCTTTATGGAGATTGGGATAAGTGAGGTAAGATTTTGATGGAGTAATGTATTTAAAATTATTTCTTACTCTATTTTTCCAATCAACATCACCTCCAGATCTAACGCCTTCTGTGATTTGAAAGCCATTCAAGAAATCTTCCTTTTTCATCAGAGAACCAGGTGCTGTTTCAATTCCATAGGATCCATATGTTGAAGCTCGTAAAATTTTCTGGAAATAAGTGGTGGCTAAATACTTGGTTTTTCCAAAGACTACCTCAACACCTTGGGTATTAATTATTTGAATATAATCTTTCAGCCAATCTTCATGAGGAATTGTTGTGGCATCTAAAAATGCAAGCCAATCATGCTTTGCGATTGATGAGCCTCGATTGGAAGCCTCATATGGATATGCTCGACCTGGCTTTATATTTGAGAAGAAAAATTTAATTATTGGAAAATTTTTTAATAGTATAAATAATCGATCGTTTTTATAGGCTCTGCCCAATCTGGTATATGTAATATCAATCTTTGAGTCCATACTTTTAGTTAGCTCATGAATCTCATTGTTTGAGCTAGAATCGGCTATTACGATTTCTAAGGGAAGAAAGGACTGATTATTTAATGACTGCACTACCTCAATCACGTCATCTGGATTATCGAGTGTGGGAATTATTACGCTAATATTCATTATCGGTTACATTCTACCAAGCAATGTTACTCCTGAGAATAATATTCACAATACTACCCCTAATAGAACTGAGATTAAATCTTAAAACAAAATTAGGTGTTGTAGCGCTTAATAATCTCTGAGGCTCCAATAAGATTCTTAGCTTCATTAGCAGCACTGGTATTAACAGGATTGCCAGAATTATTAATTAGTATGGTTGAAAATAAATTAGCATTGTCGGCAGCCCTAATATCTGTTTCATTGTCGCCTATTAATATAGATTTGGAGAAATCCAGGCTGTATTTTTCTTTTGCTTGAAACAACATGCCGGGCTCAGGTTTTCTGCACGAACATACCTTGGAGTATTCTGTTATTTTTCCATCAGGGTAATGGGGGCAAAAGAAGTAATCAGTAATATGAATTTTATGATCTGAAAGCTCAGATATAAGACCTTGCATAAATATATGTAAATCATTTATTGAAAAAAGACCACGCGCAATACCGGATTGATTTGTAATTATAATAATTTGAAAATCTAACTTTGAAATTGCTTGCAATCCTTCGATGACACCATCTAAAAGCTCTAAGTGTTCTAGTTTATATGTATACCCATGATCCCTATTGATCACCCCGTCTCTATCCAAGAACAATGCTTTTTTACTCATTTAATTACTAGTCAAATCAGTTATTAGGAAATCTCTATGCAACCATTTAAATTGCCATCTTTGCATAATCTACCCCACATTATTTTAATAAATATAATTTTTCATAAGCTAGAAAATCATTCTTAAGATTTTCAAAAGTATCTATATCTTTGCTCCACCATTGATTTTGTTGAGCAAAAGCTAGTCGTCTAGAATCATATGCAGGATCATGCATTGTGTTCATTGTTTCGGTAGCATTCTTACTCTCTTTAATTACAGGCATCATTACGATACTTGCTACATTCTTATTCAAAACTGCGATAGCAGCGCATCCATTTGAATAGAAATAATTTAAAGCACATTCTTCGTAGAAAGCCATTCTTAAGCCTAGATTCCAGCAAGGCTCCTTAAAAATTATATGTTGAGCTAATTTTCCATCTAAGTCCCAGCATGACTCTGTATCAGGCACAAAGACTGGCTGATAGTTTTTTTCCTTCAACCAATCTGCAAACTTAAGCCATTCTTGAATGTTGCTATTTCTAGAGGAATCAAATCCATATTGCCTTAAAGTAATTGAAATAATCCTCAGGTCAGTGTTGAGAGAATTTACCCACTCGGAAATATACTTCTTTCCTTGAGGTGGAGCTGAGAAACCTTGAAATAGATTGCTTCGATAGATGTCTCTTCTTTCTGTAAATTCTGCTAATCGAGGCCTGTAACTATCAGTAAAATTTTCTGGATATACTAAGCCCTCTTTAACATAGGAATTAATTGAAGCTCCCTTTGGCAGGACTCCATAGCCTGAATATAGGGAATGAAGGCCTGAAATTGGCAGAAGCATATTATTGATTCTCCAGGAAAAACTATGATGACCAACAGCTTTAGTATAATCATCGTCATCCGCTTGACTCTGAATCACCTTAGGAATAATCCATAAAAATAATTTTTTTATATTTTTTTTCTTTGCAAAAATTTCTGCATCAACAAGAAAATATGCAAAATCGAAGGTATGTGACTCTACATTTAGATCGTAAAAGATATATAAAGTATCGTCTTGTGATATCGGTATTACTGTAGTGACATGACGACTAAAAAGATTAAATTTTCTTATAAAGGAAACTATTTTTTTAGATGCTGGATAGTATGGTGACCGAAACTCTAAAGCTAATCTCTTGAGGAACCAGACAATCCCTTTTTGTTTAATTTTACTGAGCATTTTCTATTGTGTCGCAAAGCTCTTTAAAGCTAAGGGGGCTGTTGCCAATTCTACTAATCTGCAGACCAGCAGCTATGCTGCCCACTAAGGCAGCCAACCAAAAATTTTTACTTGTTGCATAGGTTAATGCTGATGCTATCAACATAGAGTCACCGGCTCCAGCTTCGTCTGCTGGATTTAGATTAAAACTTCTTATTCTGTCTGTTCCTGTTTTCAGCCTATCAATATTCTGGTGAAGAAGCACTCCTTCTTCAGCAAGTTTTAGCATAATATTTTTAGCTGCTGATTTTACGCGAAGCTTTTCAGCAAGAGTCACTAGGCCGTCGTCCTGATTATGCAGGCTCACTCGAGCCTCATGTTCTGTTGGGGTCAAAAGATCCATTCCTACGAAGCGAGTTACATCTCCATTTTGCGAAGAGCTCTGGCTGTCTGCAACCATTGGTACATTATTTTTTGTAGCTATCTCCGTTAATTTATTTACCAAGGTTTGAGGGAGAGAACCATAATTAAAGTCAGAAAATACAATGAGGTCATATTCAGAAATCTTTCTCTTTATCGCTTCTAAAATTTTGTTTTGTAATTCCAAGCTTATTGAATGTTGATGCAAGTGGCTTACTCTTAGAAGAGTCTTATTTTTTGCTCTATATCTTTGTTTTAAAGTTGTAGGTCGCGATTCGTCTAATTCTAAATATGCATTGACACCAAAATCTTTGAGGTTATCTTCTGCAAAATTTTTACTAGAGTCATGTCCAACAATACTAAAAAAATCTACACTAGCGCCAAGGCCCCTTGCATGAGCGGCAACAATACCAGCCCCGCCAACAAATCTCTTTGTACCAAGAGGAGTAACTACAATAGAGGGATCTTCCTGCGACATTCCCAGAGCATCACAGGTGATGTATTCATCGACAATTAAATCTCCAATAACGCAAACGTTCAAGCTAGAAATTTTATGAAGAGACTCTAGAATATCTTGAGAAGAAAAATTATGCCGATTTAAATAGTTCGTTGGTAGCGCAAAAGCTTCACTTGCCCCACTTTCTAAATTTTTATTGATTAAGTCTAATGAAGAAAAAGTAACTTCCCCTGAGCTAAAGATTAATTTGCCTTTATAGGACTCCACGGCTTCTAATTCAAGATTAAAATTATGCTGATGCTCCTTACCCTTGACAACAATATCTGGTTTTAAATTATCGATAACAATATTAATTGGGTCATTTATTAAGAATGCTTCTGTCACCCAGCTGTTAGAGGAAATCCCCTCCAGCCTAAATTCCTCAGGAATATGGATAGCATCACCACCTAATTTATCACTAATAACGCCAACTATTAACTCATCCCCAAGCTCGCGTGCAAATTTTAGAAGTCGCAAGTGACCTGGATGTAGAATATTAAAATTTCCAGAAACAAAGATAGTTTTTTTCATAGTAGCCTAATGCTCCATTTTTATTAGTGGCCTAAAAACAGCCCCTGACTCAAGATCAGCTAATGCTTTATTAATTTCTAACAAAGAATAGGGCTTTGTGAGCAAAGCATTTAAAGGTATGTTAGAAAAAGAAAGGTGTTGATGTAGGATTGGAAAATCTCTATCAGGCTTGACTCCGCCTCCCCAGCTTCCGGATATTCTTTTACCACTTATTAGCTCATGTGGATCAATTTTTATCTGCTCACCATTGGGTGGGTGTGAGGCAAATAAAAGTTTGCCGCCATGGCTTCGAATTAAAGAGAAGCCTGCTTCAATAGTAGAAATTTTTCCTGCTGACTCTATACAAAAATCGACCCCATCTGAAAAAATTTTATTTACTTCTTCTTTGATATTTTGATTTGTAGCATCAACAACATGTCTAATGCCCCACTTCTTCAAAAGGTCTAGTTTCGATTTTGAAACATCAATTACAATGATATTTTTTACCTTCATTGACAATAGCATTGCTACGGCTGAAATCCCTATGCCTCCTAGTCCAAGCACCGCAACTGAGGAGTCTTGCTGAACATCTAGCTCATTAATAACCATTCCTGCTCCTGTAGGCAAGGCACATCCAAATAAAACTGCAGTATCAAAATCTAAATTTTTAGGTTTAATGGTTAGCCTGTTTTCAGAAACAACTGAGTAGTTACTAAAGGTTGTGATCCCTCCAGAATTTATCACCGAATGCTCTGAATCATATTTGGCTCCTTTAGCCTCTATGCCTTCTCCCTTAATCCAAGATAATATAACCTCATCTCCTTCGCTCACCTTGGTTACGTCTGGCCCAAGACTTTCCACAATTCCAGAGCCCTCGTGCCCAAGAAGGTGTGGCAACCATTTATTCTTTCCTCGAGACCCCTGTATTTCCATTAGCTGACTTCTGCAAATGCCGCTATAAATAATCTTTACTAAAACCTGTCCTGATTTTAGTTTTCGTGGTAATAGGTTTATTATCTCCAAAGGCTTATTGAGCTCCAAGAGAACAGCAGCTTGAATATTTGGTACCTTCATTCTGCAAAAAACCAATAATAATCTCCTTCGTAGCCTACTTCTTCAAAAAAATCTTTCCATTCATTGCAGCTCATATAGGTTAAAGCAGTTAAATTCCATTTCAGCATTGATTGTTTTCCAGCAAAATCTCTCCAAGCATCATTCACAACAAATGCATTTGCTTTTGTCACTCGAGAAATTTCTTTAAAACTTTCTTTGCAATCAATTATCGGAAGGTTGTGCAGAGTGTTGATGGCTATTACTAAATCAAAATAGTTCTCTTCAAACGGAAGATTATTAGCGCTGGCAACATGGATATTATCTTTGATCTCTGCTTTCGCATGGTCTCTAGCATACTTTGAAATATCAATACCTTTTATTTCAGCCCCGGGGAGGGCTAAAGATAAATCATGCATCATGAAGCCTTTTGCGCAACCAACATCTAATATTTTAGATTCGCTTGTCAGCCCATAAAATTCTACTATATGTTTGACAGTATCTGTCCAAAATCTAGGATGGTAGTTGTACCCTCCATATCCAGTTAATCTATCACCATCAAAGTACTCTTTATCAAACTTTCTTGCTATTGCCCTATCCCCTTCTTTTATCAGCTTGCCTCTTTCTTCTACTGGCCTTTTTGACTGAGGATAAAATTTTAATAAGTCTATTTCTTGTTTCATTATATGTAATATTTTATTAGAGCAGCCCCAACTCTCGCTGCTGATCAGCATTCATCCCTTTTAAAAATCTTAAACTGGCACTGTAATAGAACTCATCTAGGTCCGCAGCACTCACTATATTATTTTCAAAAATAAAATGGAACTTTAATGACTTGTGGTCGATCTCTGCCTTCAAAAGTTTATATTTTGCATTATCTTGAGGAAACATATAGATGCTACACATGCCTATATTCTCATCATTGGTAGATTTTTTAATAGTCTCATTGAGGTACATGTAATTATCATGAAGATGAGTCTCAACGAGCGGAAGTTTGTAGCTCAGTTTATTTTGTTCACAGTAATTTCTTAACAATAGGTTCTGAATCGGCACAGGGAGTGCATATCCACCAAACCGTCTAACAGTGACATAGCCCCTTAGCTCATTATTATGATTCATCAAACTCAAAAGTTAATCCTATCAAAGACGCAGCTTTTGGAGTTATGGGCTGATAAAATGAGCCTAACTTTTTTTCGCTTTCTTCATTTTCGGTATATGGTGAGTAAAGATTTTTATACCTACAATTGAATGATAGTCTTGTTTCATTTGTTTGATTGACAATATTTCCATGAAGGCATGTTGGTGAAAAAATTAGCACCTCTCCGTAAGCAACCTCTAAAAATGTAAACTCTTTTGGGTGCTCTACTATTAATTGATCCAGGCCCTGTTGCTCATAGTCTCTGATGCTTTTTATTACTTTGTTTGAGAATTTGGGGTTACATATAAACATTGAGTTAGAATCATGGGTATCTGTTAGTGGTACCCATAGATTGATTTGATAAGGGCTTTCGCCACTAAACATATCTGAATGAATTGGAAGCAAGGAGGTTTCATCTCTAGGAAGCTGCATTGAAAAATTAACCATTTTATTTGAAGCTAACTCTGTCCCAACCACATCAAACAAAGCATCTTGCGCTAAGCTTAAAAAATCAAGCGAGAAATGCTTGGATGAATTATTAATATGTTTAAAAAAACCCATCCTAACCGTATTTATATCTTTGTCAGAGAGTTCTGCATGAAGGTTATGCAAGTTATTTTGATCTAGCTCAATGCTATGTTTGGATTTTAAGAATTCCGAGAAAGAGTCTCTGATCAAATCTAAGAAAGGCTTGTTTTGAGTCTTAACAATAAAATACCCATGCTCAAGTAATTTCTTGGCATTATTTGAGAGATTTTCTTGATATTTTTCTAACATTATTTTTACTCAATAAATGATTTTATACTATCTTTAACAGACTGGGGCTTGAATCCATGCTCAACTGCCAATTTATGAGAAACTAGCTGGGCTACTTCAGTTGACTCTACTTCATGAACACCTGTTTGTTTTCCTAGACTTTCCATTACTTGGTGAGCTAATGCAGTGATCGAAATTGGGTTACTGGAAGATAAATTGCAGATTAGATTTTTACTCTTAAACCGCCGGTGAAAGCTAAGAAAAAATTTTAAGATATCCTTTTCATTCACACAAGCATTGAACAGATCATCGGGATTGAATAATTTTATTTTTTTATTTTTTACGACATTTAGCACCCACCCAGCGAGAAAATTATTTTGAACATTTTTAACCAGTAAAACAGGTATGCGACAAGTTAAAATATTAATATTTCTTCCTCTGAACTCCTCAGCAAGCATAGATTCAAATTGTAATTTTGAAATACCATACAAATCATTGGTAGTTTTTTTAGAGTTTTCTGTAAGAATTGCTGCATCAGGATCGTGATATACAGATGTTGAAGACATATTTAGTATTGCTGCCGATTTATTAAAAGTAATCTCTTGAAATAGCCTGAGGCTCCCAACACAATTAATACTGATAAAGTCTGAATCTTCTTCAGCTTTATTGGGAACTATAGATGCTGTGTGTATTACAAAATCGAAAGCTTCTGTTCGCAGGAATCTATCTTGTTTAAGGTTGTGATGCAGATATTCAACCCTAGTATCTTCTGTTATTAATGTTGTTTTTGATAGGGCTAAAATCTTAGCCTGAGGGAATATTTGCAAACATTCAGTAATGAAATATCGTCCTAGGGGTCCACTAGCACCTGTAATTAGAATATTCATATTACTTTTAAGGGGTGTATAGCTGGATTAAGAGTCAAGATCTCT
>Ga0209709_10003692_pt1 | contig 12606 bp, 11 predicted proteins | sample ArcticOcean_MG_C_2_FD_187435 | JGI IMG/M metagenome (GOLD analysis project Ga0209709, IMG submission 187435) | Marine microbial communities from western Arctic Ocean - ArcticOcean_MG_CB4_136 (SPAdes) (version 2) | ecosystem: Environmental > Aquatic > Marine > Oceanic | place: Arctic Ocean... | reverse complement strand
TTGTAATTCTGTTATTTCCATTTTTATTAATTTAAACTATATTTTAATTATAAATTATGAACAATAAAGTTTTTGTATCTTACGCGGCTTAAAGTTATTTTTAGGCTGCTCACTTCATCAATAACAGCAAGGAAAATCAACGATTGTTTTTGAGTCAAATTCAATCACAGATAAACCTTGTTAGAGATTGTTAGGAGTTGTTAAGCATACCGTTGGTATATTTGTTGGTATCTTGTTGGCATCTTCGTCGGTATCTAATTTGAAATTTATGTTGGCAAATTAGTGTTGATAGGCTAAGATTCTGACATGACGGAAAGGTGTTAATGATGAATGATACCATCTTTTAAAAAAAAATTATCGATTTAAATTAATATAATTAAATAATTAGATTAAATAATCGTTAAAATATAATAGTTTTACTATTAGTTTTTTAAAATTAATAATTAACATTTTAATATTAGTATAAATTCATCTACTTTATCTAAATGAACAAAATTATAGTAGTTTCTGGCGCTAGAGGTATAGGAGATTTAATCTATCAGTTGCCCTTATTAAGATCTCTTTATTTAACTTATAAAACAAAATTAATTTTAATATCTAACGAGGTTAATAAATCAAAAGAAGTTTATAAATATGAAGATTTTTATAGTGAAATTATTAATTTTGATAACACAAGATATTCTATCTTTAAGACTTTTGGTAAAATTAAATCATTTTTAAACTTGCTAAATAATTTCTCTCCAGATTTGTTAATTTTGACATCTAATGCAACCAGGTTAATGCTGCCTGTTTACCTCTCAAACGCAAAAAAAAAAATTATTTTTGGTACTAAAAATTTTCTTTTAATTAAAGATAAGACTAATAATCATTTCACAAATTGTGAGAAATTAATCACTTATACAAAGAATCTAGATCTTGAAATAAAAAATAATAGTTTTTTTCTTAACTTTCCAAAAATAGAAAGTATAGAAAAAAATATTAATGATAATAAAATATTTATAAGTATTGATTCTCATCACGACCAAAACAATTGGTCTATCGAAAATTTTATTAAAATTACAAAAATTTTAATAAAGCAAAATAAAAAAATATTTTTTAATTTCTCTCCTGACAAAAAGTATTTTTTAAATAAGATTCCTGAATTGATAAAACATGATAATAATTGTACTTTTGTATATCAAAAAAGTATTACAGAACTGATTGAGATAATTAATTCATGTTCAGTAATTATTGGAAATGAGTCTGGACCTATATGTCTTGGAGCTTCATTAAAAAAAAAAGTTCACTCTATATACCTCCCTATTCACACAAAACCAGAGAGTCAAGCTATAGGGGGTAACGTAACTTACTATAATACTGATTTATTAAAAGATGATGAAATAATAAAGAATATTTTAAAAACTATCCTTTAACTTAATTCATTAATAAATTAATGGCGGAGAGAGTGGGATTCGAACCCACGGTACCTTTAACAGCACACACACTTTCCAAGCGTGCGCCTTAAACCGCTCGGCCATCTCTCCTAAATTTAAATTCTATAGTATTCTTAATCTTTAATTGTTTTATTTTTTTATATACACACTATAACATTAAATTTATGAAATTTCATACGACAGTCATTTTGGTTTCTTTTAAGAGTGACAAAATTATTGAGAAAGCCTTGCTTCAAATAAATGACCATGCAAATATATTAATTATTGAAAATTCAAATAGTAATAATATTAAAAAATTAGAGAAAAAATATAATAATTTAAAAGTAATTATTAATAAAAATAAAGGCTTTGGAAACGCAGCAAATATTGGAGCCAAATTAGCAAAAACCAAGTTTATTATATTTATTAGCCCTGATGCGATTATTGAAAAAAATGGCATTAAAAAAATTGAAAGAATATCAAAAAGTATAAATAATAAATATGGAATTTTATTACCTTCTGAAAAAAATAGTAAGTTAAAAAGATTAAGAGCTATCTCTACTCCAAGAGGATCTTCTATAATGTTCTTTGATAGAAATAAATTTCTTAAATATGGAGGTTTTGATGAAAATTACTTTCTATATTATGAAGACATAGACATTCAAAAATATTTTCTCAGAAAAGGTGAAAAAATATACAAAATTAATGTGTTTTATGATCACCTACATGGTTCACATGATATGAATTTTAAGTTTGAAATAGAAGTAAATAGGAATTGGCACTATATGTGGTCAAAATTTTACTATCTTAAAAAAAACCATATGTATTCTAAAGCTATAATTACTACATTACCCACTTTTTTAAGATCTTTTTTTAAAATAATTTTTTATTATTTTATAAATGCTCATAAATATTATATTTATAAAGGAAGATTTTTAGGTCTTTTAAATGCTTATATTGGAAAAAAATCCTGGTATAGGCCAGCACTAAAAAATTAAATTAAATATGAAAAAAATATTAGTTACTGGTGGTTCAGGATTTATTGGTACAAATTTTATTAATTTTTTATTAAATAAAAACTTTAAAGTTTATAATATAGATAAATTATCTATTGTTTCAACTCCAGAGAAATTTAAGACAGATCCTAAAAATAAGAATTATAAATTTTTTAAGTTAAATCTTTTAAATGAAAAAAAATTAGAAAAATTAATATATTCAATAAAGCCTAATTATATTTTTAATTTTGCAGCAGAAAGTCATGTCGATAGATCTATAGATAAACCAAAATTATTTATCCAGGACAATATAATCTCTTCTTTAAATCTATTTAATATTTTTAAAGAATTTTCAAAAAAAAAAAAATCAATTTTATTTCATATATCAACAGATGAGGTTTTTGGATCAAATTTTGGTAAGCCCTCTAAAGAAAGCTCTCCTTATTTTCCATCTTCTCCTTACTCCTCATCAAAGGCATCAACCGACTTAATAGCTATTTCATTTATAGAAACTTATAAAACACCTATAAAAATTTTGAACTTATGTAATAATTTTGGTCCATACCAATATCTTGAAAAGTTTATACCAACTATAATTTTTAATTTGATTAATAATAAAAAAGTTCCTGTATATGGAAACGGAAAAAATCTGAGAGAATGGATCTATATAAATGATAGTTGTAGAGCTATTTTTTCTCTTATCAAATATAAAGGTAATATTAAAAGATTTAATATAGGGACAAACTTTAGAATAAATAATTTAAATCTAACAAGTAAAATTTTTAAAATCCTTAAACAAAAAAAGCTTACTGAGCTAACTGATAAAAAGTATTATGAACTAGTAAAAGATAGACCAGGACATGATTTGAGATATGCTCTAAATTCTAAAAAATTCTATGATAATACTAAATTTAGATTAAACGATAATCTCAATAGTGGATTAATAAAAACTATAAATTGGTATTTAAAAAATAAAAATTGGACCAAATATGTTACTAGAAAATATATTAATAAAAGGATTGGAATAAATGATTAAAAAGGCAATAATTCTTTGTGGTGGTACCGGAAGTAGAATGTTCCCAGCCACAAAAACAACTAACAAACAATTACTACCTGTATATGATAAACCTATGTTTTATTACCCTTTATCATTACTAATGTTAATTGGAATTAAAAATTTTTTATTCATTATTAACAAAGGACAAAAAGAAAATTTTTTAAAGAGTATTGGTTCAACTAAAGACCTTGGTATTAATATTGAGTTCAAAGAACAAAGTAAGCCCAATGGGCTACCTGAAGCTTTTATTCTTGGAGAAAAATTTATTGGTAGAGACTCAGTTTTAATGATTCTTGGTGATAATTTTTTTTATGGAAGTATGCTTTCTCCAGTAATTAAAAATTCTCTCTCTATTAAAAGTGGTGCAAATATATACTTATATCCAAGTAAAAATACGTCTGCATATGGGGTTGTGGAGTTAAAAAATAATGGTGAGATTAATAAAATCATTGAAAAACCTACTTTTACTAAATCTAACTTGGTAATCACTGGAATGTATATTTTTGATAATAATGTTGTTAGATATGCAAAAAAACTTAAACCATCAAAGAGGAATGAGTTGGAGATGGTTGATTTAATTAATATTTATAAAAAAAAAAATAATCTTAATTTAATTAAACTAGGTCGTGGAAGTGCATGGCTAGATGTTGGAAATTACGATGATTTATTTAGCGCAACTAACTTCATTAAAAATATTGAGGATAGACAAGATTATAAAATTGGCTGTATTGAAGAGATAGCATTAAATAATAAATGGATCAATAAACGTAATATTAAAAATCGAATAAAATTTAATAAAAATTCAAGTTACTCAAAGTACCTTGCTGGACTAATTAGATAAAAAGATGAAACCTAAAAAAATTAAATTAAATAAATTTGATGATGAAAGAGGCTACCTCTTAGAATTACTACCAAAAAAATTTAAGAATATATTCAAATATAGTATTATCACATCATCTAAAAAAAATGTAATTCGTGGTCTTCATTATGACAAATTATTAAATGAAAAAAAACTAATATACGTCCTAAAAGGTAAAATTTTAGATGTTACTGTAGATATAAAAAAAAATACAAAAATTTATTATAATAAACTTAAAGAAGGTGATGCTTTATTTATCCCTTCAAAATTTGCACATGGATATAAATGCCTAGCTAAAGAAAATATTCTTATTTATTTTCTCTCAGAAAATTATAATCCCAAACATCAAAAAGGCATATTTTGGAAAGATAATAAATTAAAGATAAAATGGAGTATTAAAGATCCCATTATCTCAATCAAAGATAAAATGTTACCAAACTTATAATGAAAAATATTTTAATTTCAGGTGGCAATGGAAATTTTGCTCAGGCAATTTTAAAAAATAATAAGAATTTCAAAATTTTTGCTCCAAATAAAAAACAAATGAATATTCTTAAATACAATACTGTTGCTAATTATATAAAAAAAACTAAAGCAGAAGTTTTTATACATTCTGCAGCATTAACAACGCCCATGTCTAGACACAAATTAGAAATTAAACAAAGTATTGATACAAATATTATTGGTTCTGCAAATGTAGCAAAAGCATGTCATCTATATAATATTAAGTTAATTTATATTTCTACCAACTTTGTTTATCCAGGTTTAAAAGGAAACTACAAAGAAACTGACAATTTAATGCCTGTTAATGAATATGGATGGTCAAAACTTGGTGGTGAGTGTGCTGCAAAATTATGTAAAAATCATTTAATTTTAAGGCTTTGTATGACTGACGATAATTACCCTCATGAAATAGCTTATGATAATTACATAACTAGCTTTATGAGAAAAACGGACGCTGCTAAAAAAGTACTAAAACTTATTAATAAGAACGGAATAATTAACCTGGGGGGTCCTACACAAACAGCATATAAATTTGCTAAGAAATATAACAAAAATGTTCAAAGAGGCATAATGAAAAAAGAAATGTTTAAATTATTAGGAAAAAATACGAGTATTAATTTAACAAAACTAAAAAAATACAATGTCTAAAATAAAATTTTTAAGCCTTGGAAAGCAACCCATAACAAATAATTTTTTAATAGAACAAAATCCTATTAATGAATTTTTTTATGATCTAAATATTGTATATGATGAGAATACAAATGTTGTTTCATTAGAAAATTTTGTACCACCTGAAAGAATGTTTAATGAGACTTACGCTCACAGGGCATCCATGTCTATTACTATGAGAGAGTCTAATAAGCTTCTTTCAGAAAATATAACTAAAAGATTTAACCCTAAATCAGTTTTAGAAATAGGAAGTAATGATGGAATATTTTTAAAAAATTTCCCAAATATAAAGAGAGTTGGTGTTGAGCCCTGTAAGAATCTTGCAGATATTACAAATGGAGTTAATATTGAAACTTATGATAATTTTTGGGACTTAGGACTGTCTAAAAAAATTAATAAAATTCATGGCAAATTTGATTTAGTCTATTCTGCAAATACTATAAGTCATATTCATGATTTAAATGATGCTCTTCAATCAGTTAATTTAATTTTAAATGATGACGGGGTATTCATTCTAGAAGACCCTTCTTTACTTGAGGTTATAAAAAACACTTCGTATGATCAGTTTTATGATGAGCACGCTTATGTGTTTTCAGTGCTTGGTCTAAATAACCTACTTGAAAAAACAGAGCTTGAAATATTTGATATTGAAAAACTAACTACTCATGGTGGTTCAAATAGAGTTTTTATTAAAAAGGTAAGAAGTAATAAAAAAATTAGTGATAACGTTTCAAAAATAATTAATGAAGAATTAAATATGGGTATGAACAAATTTGAAACATATCAAAAATTTGCACAGAATGTTATCAATTCAAAAAACGAAACAATAAAAATATTTACAGAACTTAGAAATAATAATGCAAAAATTATTGGTTACGGAGCTACATACAAATCTTCAACTATATTAAATTACTGTGGACTAGACACTAAATTTATAGATTATTTTACTGATACCACTGAAAACAAACAAGGAAAGTTTACTCCTGGAACACATATACCAATATTAAAACCAGCTGACGGAATAGATTCAAAAATTAATTATGTTTTTTTGGGTGCTTGGAATTTCAAAAAAGAAATTTTTAATAAAGAAAAAAAATTTATAGAAAGGGGTGGAAAATTCATTTCACACGTTCCTTTTCCACAAATAATATGACCCACAACTCAAAAGAAATACTAAGTTTAAGAAAAGAAATATCATCTAAAATCGTTTCTAAACATTCATTAAAAGAGATTAAAAATTGGTATAAAAGTATAATTAAAAAATCTAATACTAAAGTGAAAAAAATTGACCTCTCTGATTGTTCAAATTGGATAATAAATAATAAGACCATATCCCATAAATCAAAAAAGTTTTTTAAAGTAGAAGCTTTAAGAGTAACAGATTCTTATAATAGAGAAATTGTAGGAGGATGGGACCAACCAATATTAACAGAGCCTGGATATAATGGTGGTATTTTAGGTCTTTTAAGAAAAGAAATTAACGGCTCTCCGCACTATTTAATTAATGCAAAATTTGAACCTGGAAATTATCGACTAATACAACTAAGCCCAACTTTACAAGCAACTTTTAGTAACATTGCAAAAGCTCATGAAGGTAGTGCCCCTAGATTTCTTAAATATTTTAAAGAACCTAAAAAAAATGATTGCAAAATCATTTTTAAACAATGGTTTTCTGAGGAGGGTGGCAGACTACGTAATAAAAGAAACCTAGGTATTTTACTTAATCACGATTCTAACAAAACAATTAAAATAGACTCAGATTTTAAGTGGGTTACATTAAAACAAATTAAGGAATTAATATTCGAAAATGCCATGGTAAATCCTCATTTAAGAGGCTTAGTATCCTTTATATAATCAATGAAACAAAAAATTTCTTTTTGGTCCTACAGTAGACACCTTGAAAATCGAATAATTCCTAGTATTAAAAAAGATAAAAACATAATACCTATTGCTATATTTAGTAAAAAAATTAACTCAATTAAGAAAAATAAATATCTAAAAGATACTAAGATTTTTTCTGATAAGAAAAAATTCTTATCTGATAATAGTTATAAAACTATATATATATCGTCTATCACGGGATGTCATTATAAAAATTGTATTGACGCTTTAAATCATAATAAAAATATCATTTGTGAAAAACCAATAGGATTGAATCCTCTACAAGTAAAAAATATTCTTAAACTTGCAAAAAGTAAAAAATTAAATGTATATGAAGTTTTTCAATATACTTTTCATCCATTGCTTTTAAAAATTAAGAATATTCTTAAATCTAAAATTTTGGGTGATATAATTAACATAGAAAGTAAATTCACTGCGCCCATAAATGATGCAAAAAATTTTCGTTACAATAAATCACTTGGTGGTGGATCTCTTTACGATATGGGTATTTATCCTTTATCCTTAAATATTTTTTTATTTGGTAATTTAAATCCAAGAATTATTGAAAGTAAAATAATCTTTTCAAGAAAATATAAAATTGATTTGATGGGTTCTATTACCACAATACACAAAAAAGCTACTTTCAAACAAGAATGGGGCTTTAACTTGCAATATCAAAACTACTTAAAAATAAAAGGTTCCAAAAGTGAAATGATAGTTAATTTTATTTACTCAAAAAAAAATATTGATAATGCAATTATTAAAATCAAAAATAAATCAAAAATAAAAAAAATATCTACCAAGAAAGCAAATCAAATTAATTTAGCCTTTACACATTACTTAAATAAAAAAAATACCCTTAAAGATAAAATACAAACTATTAAATTATCAGAATTAATTAATAAAGTTTTAACCAGTTCAAAAAAAATTAAGATATAATACTAGCTGTCCTTATTAATTTTAAGAACTCCAATAAATGCCTCTTGTGGAATTTCTACTTTTCCAAACTGTTTTCCTCTAGCTTTCCCTTTTTTTTGTTTATCTAACAGTTTCCTTTTTCGGTCTCTGGCACCACCACCATGAATTTTTGTTAAAACATCCTTTTTAAAACCTTTAATAGTTTCTCTTGCTATGATCTTTCCCCCAATTGCAGCTTGAACTGGTATCATGAAGTTATGCCTGGGAATTAAGTCTCTTAATTTTTCACAAACCTCTCTTCCTACTGTTTGTGCAAAATCTTTGTGTACCATCATTGATAATGCATCTACTGGTTCAGCATTTACAAGTATCCCAAGTTTTACTAAATCCCCTTCTCTATGGTCAATGATCTCATAGTCAAAACTAGCGTACCCACTCGTCATTGACTTTAGTCTGTCATTAAAATCAAATACAACTTCATTTAAGGGAATTTCGTAGCTTAAAACCGCTCTATTTCCAGAGTAACTCAGGTTAGTTTGCACTCCTCTTTTATCTTGGCAAACTTTTATAATTGCTCCCAGATACTGATCTGGAGTAATGATTGTAGCCTTAATCCAAGGTTCCTCAATATAATTTATAAATGTAGGCTCTGGTAAACTTGAGGGGTTTTGTAATTCTACTACCTCACCTTTGTTCATATGAACTTTATAAACAACACCTGGTGTTGTGGTTAATAAATTTATATCAAACTCCCTTTCTAACCTTTCTGTAATAATTTCTAAGTGTAATAAACCTAAAAATCCACATCTAAAGCCTAATCCTAAAGCAGATGACGATTCTGCCTCATATGAAAAACTAGCATCGTTTAATTGTAGTTTGCCCAAACCATCTTTTAATTTTTGATATTCAGAACTATCCACTGGAAACAATCCACAAAATACAACTGGCTTACTTGGTTTAAATCCTGGGAGCGCCTCTTGAAGTGGCTTACTTGCATCACAAATAGTATCTCCAACCTTTGTTTCTGACAAAATTTTTATTCCCGTTGTAATAAAACCAATTTCTCCAGCATTTAATTCATTAACATCGGTTGCTTTTGGAGTAAATACACCCACTTTTTCAATTATATATTCTTGGTTAGTGGACATCATTTTTATCTTCATGTTTTTAGAAATTTTTCCATCAATAACTCTAACTAAAATAACCACTCCTAAATAAGTATCGTACCAACTATCCACTAATAAACATTTTAAATCTGCATCCTTTTCTCCTTCTGGAGCCGGCAGCGATACAATAATTTGCTCTAGAATGTCCTCTATGCCTTCACCTGTTTTTCCTGAGCAGGGTATGGCATTTTCAGTGTCAATGCCGATTACGTCCTCTATTTGTGTCTTTGTTTTCTCTAAATCTGACGCTGGTAAATCAACTTTATTTAAAACAGGAACTATTTCATGTTTGGTGTCTAAAGCCTGATAAACATTTGCCAATGTTTGAGCTTCTACTCCTTGAGTACTATCCACAATTAAAATAGAACCTTCACACGCATAAAGAGATCTACTAACTTCATAGCTAAAATCTACGTGTCCCGGAGTATCAATAATATTAAGAATATACTCTTTGCCATCCTTTGCTTTATAATTAAGTTTAACTGTTTGAGCTTTAATAGTTATCCCTCTTTCTCTCTCGATATCCATTGAGTCTAAAACTTGTGCCTTCATCTCTCTTTCTGTAAGGCCACCACATGTATGAATTATTCTGTCAGCTATAGTTGATTTACCATGGTCTATATGGGCAATAATTGCAAAGTTTCTGATATGATCAATTTTTGTCATTATTTTGATCTGATCTTTGCACCGGTTTTTGATTCAACAGCTAAAATGATAAGTTGATTAATTTTATTTAAATCATCTTCTGTTAGTGTTTTCTCTAAAGATTGAATAGTTATATTTAATGCGATTGATTTTTTACCTTCAGGAATATTAGCTCCTTCATAAACGTCAAATACTTTGACATATCTTATTAGTTCTTTATCTACACTAGAAATAATCTCAATTAATTCCTGAACTTTAAAATTTTTATCTAAAACAAAAGCAAAATCCCTTTCTGATTTCTGAAAATCTGAATATTTGTATTGCGTTTTTTGATCTTTTAATGATTTTTTTGGTTGTTTTAAATTATCTAAAAATATTTCAAACCCCACTAATGCTTCAACTTTAATGTCTAATTTTTTTAATATACTTGGATGGATATCTCCAAAAAAAGCCACTACTTTTTCCTTACCTTTGTTTAGAAATATTCTTCCTGATTTTCCTGGGTGATAATAGCTTGGCGTTTCATCGTCAATGTAGAGTTTGTCTTTATTGTAGCCTGCCTCAGCTAAACTTTTAATGACATCACTTTTAACATCAAATACGTCAACTATTCTTTCTTTTTCCAGCCAACTCTGCCTAGCTAATTTTCCTGATCTTAACCCACTAACTACTGTCTGTTGCTCTCCTGGTTGTGATCCTAAAAAAGTTGGACCTATTTCAAATACTGATAAATCTTTAAATCCTCTTCCTAAGTTCTTATTCAAATAAATAATTAAATTAGAAAAAATTGAACTTCTCAAAACATCCAAATCAGAACTTATGGGATTAATTATTTTAATTTCTTTATTGTCTTCAATGAATAGTTGATTAATTTTACTATCAGTAAAAGACCATGTAATAGCCTCAAGATAACCCTTGGAAGCTATAGATCTTTGTAAAAAATGAAATAACTTTTGTTTTAAATTTAATGTCGGTTTTTTTCTTACTTTTTCAGGTTCAATCATTTTAATTTGATCATAACCTTTAATTCTTACAAGCTCTTCTACCACATCAACTTCTTGGAAAATATCAGGTCTCCAAGATGGTATGATGACATCGAGTAGATTTTTATCTTCTTTTATTTCAAATCCTAAATTATTTAGGATTGTGATCATTTCTTTTTTATCAATATTAAACCCAGTAATTTTTTTAAATAAAGAAGGATTAAATTTTAATGATCTTTTTTTAACATCCTCAATTTTTTGAATATCAAATTCGCTAACTACGCCACCACATATTTCTTGAATTAAGTTAGCAGCCCTTTCAAGTCCCAGCTCAATTGATGATGGGTCAATACCTCTTTCAAATCTAAATTTTGCATCAGTATCTATATTTAGTTTTTTGGAAGATTTTCTAATTGATCGTGGATTAAAATAAGCAGACTCAATTAATATATTTTTTGTACCTAATGCAGTTCCAGTTCTTGTGCCCCCTATTATACCACCAAGACCCAATACACCTGATGCATCTGATATGACACACATCGCATCATCTAGTTTATATTCTTTATTATCTAATGCCTGAAATGTTTCATTTTTTTTAGAATTTCTTACAACTATTCCTTTATCTATTTTATCAACATCGTATGCGTGAAGTGGTCTGTTTAAATCAAACATTACATAATTTGTAATATCGACTATTGCTGAAATAGGCTTTTGACCTAGAGAAATTATTTTTTCTTTTAACCATTCTGGGCTTTCTATATTTTTTACACCTGTAATCAAGCAACTACCAAATGAAGTGCATGCCTGATCTTTTTCATTTTGAATTTTTATACTAATATTTTGCTTGTTTTTTTTATCTAATTTTTTTTCTTTTACATTTTTTAATGTTCCTGCTCCTGCTGCTGCTAGATCTCTTGCTATTCCTCTTACGCCTAAACAATCTGCTCTATTTGGTGTAATAGAAATATCAATTACATTTACACTTTTTTTTGAAAAATAATTTTCACCTATCTTTTTATTATACTTTTCTAGTGAAAGTTCTGTAATACCATCACTTTCATTTGATAGATTTAGTTCAGACTCAGAACAAAGCATTCCATATGAAATAACACCTCTTATTTTGCTTACCACTATTTTCATTTGGTTTTTTGGTACTACAGCACCAGGAGGAGCATAAATTGTTAACAATCCTTCTTTTGCATTTGGTGCACCACAAACAACTTTAACTGAGTCACCTTTTCCAATGTCTACATCACAAACTTTAAGTCTGTCTGCATCAGGGTGTTTTTCTACTTTTAAAATTTTAGCAATTATAAAATCATCTAACTCTCCAGATTGACACTCAACACCTTCTACTTCCAGTCCAACCTCTGTAAGTTTGTCAATAATTTGATTTTCATTAAGCTTAGTATCTAGGTGTTCTTTTAACCAATTCGTTGTGATTTTCATCTACTTAGGCCTCTGTAATTTGTCGGCACATCTATAGGATCAAAACCAAAGTGATTTAACCACCTATA
>Ga0209709_10003691_pt1 | contig 12607 bp, 13 predicted proteins | sample ArcticOcean_MG_C_2_FD_187435 | JGI IMG/M metagenome (GOLD analysis project Ga0209709, IMG submission 187435) | Marine microbial communities from western Arctic Ocean - ArcticOcean_MG_CB4_136 (SPAdes) (version 2) | ecosystem: Environmental > Aquatic > Marine > Oceanic | place: Arctic Ocean... | reverse complement strand
CTTCCAAAATGGTGGGTGAACCACTGAAACCAAGTTTGGCTAGCTCTGCGGAAAGTAATCCGGATTGTCCCGCACGACCCGCATGAAGGTGCTTACTCATTGAACCATTTTCTGAAAATTCCCAGAGCCCTGAGGACTGTGTTCCAGCATTTCCAAGAGCATCCCGAAATTGTTCTTTCTCCAGTCCAAAAAGTGTTCCCGCCGCATAAGCCGCACCGAAAGGACCGCAAGTTGCGGTGTTATGCCAAATCTTGTAATGCGCCGGACCCACTGAATTACCGATCCTAGTGCAGACTTCAAATCCTTTGACTACTGCTTCCAGCATCTGCAGTCCGCTGATGTCTTCACGCATTCCAAGTGCAAGTACCGTCGGAATGACCACACATCCCGGATGAACCACTGATTGTCGGTGCAGATCATCTACCTCCTGGATATGCATTGATGCACCAATCCAGAACGCCGTGCGTGAAGTTTCAGCAGGTTCGTCCAGATACCAGCCTTCAAGTATTCTTCCCTGTTCAGAATTGCGGCCTGCAACAAAATTAGCTATTGCGTCCAATACAAACCAAGATGCAACCTCGCTATCCTTTTTCCCAATTGCTTTGCTTTCAATCAGTTCAATTAACTGAGCAGTCAGAGTCATGTTTTCGTATTTCTGTTAAAGTTAATGAGAATTATGAAATTTTGTCTGGATCAACATCTTCTACAATCCATCTTCATAAAACCAGTAATTTCAATATAATTTTAAAAAAACTGCTCTATATATTTTTCTCAAACTTTGCCCTTTGACTATATATTTCAAGCAGATGGTTAAGCATAATTCGGAGCTTATAACGATCAACCAGATGGACTGATTTTACTAATTCAATCAGCTGAGATAGTAAGTTGTAAATAGTTCGTGTAAAACTTAAGACAGGATCAGCAGGACCAATCTGGAGTTTTTCCATTTCTTCCTCAGTTTGTCTTTGTGCCTCAACCGTTTGTTGAGCAACTGAAAACTGAAATGGATGTTTTTACCGTAAAACCTGGTAGAGTGATTCCTGCGAAAAATCATAGTATTTTTCGATATCAGGACATAAAGCATAAGGAAGAAATGTACATTCCAGCGGAATGATTTCATCATCTGCCAGGCGGAATCGTTAGAGTACAAACAATCTGGTAGCGGGGTTGATTTTTAATTTACCTGCTTCAAATTCTTTCGCCAGCTCAATACCCATTTTAATAACAGGACTGGTAACTCTTTTCCACTGAGTTACTATATCTTCAGTAAATGATGTAAGAGCTTCAAGAGTCTGGTCAGTTTTGGAGCGTGAGGCAACAAACGTTCCCTTGCCTGTACGGGCATACACCCTGCCCTGCTGTTACAACTCCTTGATTGCTTTGGTGACAGTCATCCTACTGACCTTAAAACTCTCGGCTAACTGCCTTTCAGAGGGCAGACGTGTGTGTACAGGATAAACTCCAGACTGAATCCCACTTTGAAAATGCTCCCTGATCTGAATATACAAGGGAGTCGAGACCTCAGGATTTACAACTGATAAAAGAGCACCCGGATTTAGCGCTGAATTTTCTGTGCTTTTAATTAGTTCAATATTCATATTTATGTGCTTCTATTTTCTTAAGTTAATACTTACCTGTATGAACATCGTCCTGTAATTAACAGGCCATGCAGATTTACACGAAATCGTTTGATAGAATCAATATTATTTTCCCGTGAAATATTAACACGGTTAGAAAGGGCGATTACAATTTGTTTTGTTGCAGGATTAAACCAGAGTGAAGTCCCTGTAAATCCGGTATGTCCGCAAGAATTGTCTGGAAAGTCAGGACCGCAACTATATTCCCAGGAAGCTCCGTCAGCAGTTGACATTGGTTTTTTTATTTCCCATCCTAATCCACGAGGAGTCAAACCGGCAGGATTATGATTCTTCAACATTTCTGCTATTGACTGCTTTGACAAAAGACGAACACCGTCCAATTCCCCTTCATTAATCAGTAATTGGGTAAAACGCAGAAGATCTTTAGCAGTTGAAAAAAGCCCTGCATTCCCTCCTTCTTCCTCAAACGCAAAACTGTTTTCGTCATGAACGATTCCACGCAACAACTTTTTTCTGAACGTACAGTTTTCAGTAGGAGCGATTTTGCTCAGATCACTCAATTTTTTTCCTGGAGAAAACATACTGTTATGTAATTTCAGTGGTTTGGCAATTTTATCATTGAATAAATTCGACAACCTCTTGCCGGTGATTTTACTGATCACTTCACCCAGTACTAGAAATCCTAGACAACTGTAAATCATTTTTTCTCCAGGGGAATATTCGAGTGGAATATTCATCAAACGCGTATGGGCTTCTTCAGGGTTTTTAACCGATTCGTACAGATTTTTCCACGCAGGAAGTCCAGAAACGTGTGTCAGCAAATGCCTCAAAGTGATTCTCTTTTTTCCTCTCCCTGCAAATTCAGGAAGATAAAATTGCACAGCTTCGCCCAGTTTCAAACTTCCTTCTTCCTGCATAATCAAAAGCAAAGTTGCAGTCACCACTGGCTTTGTTAAAGAGGCAACATCAAAGATCGTGTCCAAAAGTAACGGACTTGAGTTTCCTGATTGCATTTTACCCCATGTTTTGTGAAGTAAAACCTCACTTCCTTTTGCGTAGAGAATCTCAATTCCGGGGAAAGTTTCTGTCTCAAGCTCCTTATTTATTAAGATGTCAAGTTTTTCACCACAGTTTACTTCATTAAACATATTACAATCATTATACAGCTTGAAAAATGACTCCTCCGCATAATGGACGCGGAACTCCTGTGGTTGACGGTAACGACAGCGGCAGTCCCATCACACTACGAACGGCCAAATATCCAAAGGCCTGGGCTTCAATTGCGTCTCCATCCCAACCCACATCCTCAACTGGTTTTACCTCTGTACCAAGTCTGCTTGTTAATTCTCGCATTAAAGCCAGATTGTACCGTCCGCCACCTGTTACCAGCCAAAGTTTTGGCGGCTCCGGTAGTAAAACAACACTTTTCGCAACGGCTTCGGCAGTAAATGCACAAAGAGTCGCTGCTCCATCTGCTATAGATAATTTGGAAATAGGTGTCAAATCAAATTCATTTCGATCCAAAGATTTTGGAGCTTTTTCCAAAAAATAAGAATGTGATAAAAATTTTGACAGGCTACTTTGATCAACATTACCAGTCAATGCTAAATTTCCTCCGGTGTCTTGTTTTTTTTCAAGACGAAAGGCCATTAAATCGTCCAGTAAAGCATTTCCAGGCCCAGTATCAAAAGCTATCAATTTATCTTGATGGCCTAGCCAGGTAACATTTGCAACACCACCCAAATTCAAAATAGCCAAAGGTTTTGATAACTTAGAAGCAACTGCTTGATGGAAAAGCGGAACCAGAGGTGCACCTTGTCCTCCATGTTTCACGTCATTACTACGAAAATCACAAACAACATCTACACCTGTTAATTTCGCTAGCAACTTTCCATCGCCAATTTGCAGAGTCTCTCTTTTAGCAGGGCAATGAAAAACGGTGTGTCCAGGGAAACCGATCAAGTCTATTTCATTACTAGTAGAATTTGTTTTAGCTAAAAGTTGATTAATGACTTCGGCATGCAAAACTGTAATTAACTCTTCTATGGTTTTAGAAACCACACCTGAAAAAACAACTTCTGATAATTTTTTTCTAAAATCATCTGTATAAGGTACAGTAATCGCTTTTCCAGCTTCAAAATAACCCAATCCGTCAGTTTTCAAAAAAGCAGCATCTATTCCATCCATTGAGGTACCACTCGTTAATCCTATTACTTTTTTATACATACATACCTTTTTGTCAAATAGTTCCTAATACTCTTCCCAAGTGTCCATTTTCTGCTTCAAGCAGTTTTCTGGCACTCTCTGGGTTGATTCCTAACTTTGCCATTACAACAGCAGTCTTTACATGATTTCCAGCTTTCTGCAACAATTCAGCTGCAATCCCCGGTGAAACTTCACCAAGTTCGGAAACCATTTCCATTGCCCTTTGTATTAATTTTTTGTTAGTTGTCTGTACATCCACCATTCTGTTTTGGTAAACTTTTCCCAGGCGGACCATCGTAGCGGTACTTAGCATATTAAGCACCATTTTCTGTGCTGTTCCAGCCTTAAGCCGAGTGGAGCCGGCCAGCACTTCTGGGCCAACCGGAATACCAATAGACACATCAACATTCTCCAATAAAGGAGATGGAGAATTGCAGGAGAGGCCAACAGTAACCGCACCCTGTTCGCGAGCAAATTCAACTGCTGCGAGAACGAAAGGTGTTGTTCCGCTTGCGGCAATAGCAACTACCACATCACGATGATCAATTTTGTTTTTCAGCATTGAGGTAACACCTGCACTGCGGTCATCTTCAGCACCTTCAACAGCATCTGATATCGCCGTTTCTCCACCGGCAATTATGCCTTGAACCTTCTCCGGTAGCGTACCAAAAGTTGGTGGACATTCCGATGCGTCCAACACTCCTAAACGCCCACTCGTACCTGCTCCAACATAAAACAGTCTGCCGCCTTTCTCTAAACGTTCTGAAATCAATTCTACTGCTGACGCAATTTCTGGAAGTGCCTCACGGACAGATTTTGCAATGGTCGCATCTTCAGCATTCATTGTCTCCACAATCTCTATAGCAGTCATTTGATGCAAATGGTGTGTGTCAGAATTAGGTTGCTCTGTCAGCATAATCGTCTTCTCCAAAAGTGTTCCCTAAAAAAACATTGCCCCTATGAGAATCAATGATTTTTTCAATGTCAACCAACTTGTCAAAATGATACCTTTTTTTCATTTTAAAAATGAAAAAAAATTAACGAAACATCTATTCCCCAATTTTTTGGACACCTACGGTTCGGTATAGTCCATTATAACCAATATCATATTTTTCAAAAAAGTTATTTGGGAGTATATATTGTAAAAATAGAACTTTCTTATGATTGAAAATAATTATTTCTTGAGCCTTATAAGGTATTAATAATAATCTTAAAAACATAAAACAATTGCTTACGTATTCAGAAAGCATTCTTTTAAAAACAAATTTAAAGATATGCATATAGCAAACTAAGATTTATTAAGAAAAAGCTAGTTCTAGATGAAAGCGTCTCCGTTACGTATATGTTTGACTCCTCCTGCCAACCATTTTGCTGCAGCATTAGCTGATTCTTCTCGAAAGCTGTATGTACACAAAGTGGTCAAAGGCATTGTTTCAGGGAGATCGAAAGAATCCCTTAATGCTACAACAGTTATTCTGCTAGCTGTAAATTTTTTGGCCCAGTCTATGGTCGTTTTATCAAATGAGCGGTCAAAGTCCATTCCTGGAAGAGTGTAGTTCTCCAGAATAATCACTAAATGATCTGGCTGATCTACTAAATTTTGATCTACTTCTCTAACTTGAACTTCAAAAAAATATTTTAGCTCAGCCACGAAATAATCAAATGATGATTTCCTGGGATTTGGACCAATACCTCGTGTTTTAATAACAGGATCAAATGCTCGTTCCGCTGAAGCACGAACAACGGACAGTTTGCTACCTACTTTCGGATATGACCAGTCTTGATGCTTCTGTAGCAAGCGCATTGCTTTTTCAGCAGTCTTTTGAGAACTGTTTACCCAGTTCGAGCTTTTTGACTTTTCAGTAGACTCTCTATCAGCGAGTCTTCTTAAATTCCTAATCCGCTCGAAGGCTGAATGCAGTCGATCTTCTGGAATTTGTCCATCTTGAATTGCCTTAGTTACACCATCAATTAACTGCCTTTGGCGTTTTTGATAATCACCATCGTGGTCATAATGTTCTTCAGCAAGCATGATCAAATCTACTCCTGCAGATAAGGCAGCTACAGCAGCATCTACTGGCTTATAATATTTTCGTAGAGCATGCATGTTCATTGAGTCAGAAATAACAACCCCTTGGAAACCTAATTTATCTCGTAAAATTTCCTGTAAGATAACTTTAGAGAAAGTTGCCGGATTTTCAGGGTCTAGTGCCTCATATAAGATGTGTGATGTCATAACTACGTCAACACCTGCTTTAATACCATCTCTGAAAGGGGCAAGATCAATTGACCATACATCTTCTTTAGACCGCATAACTTTCGGCAAGTCTCTGTGTGAATCTATACTAGTATCACCATGTCCGGGAAAGTGTTTGAGGGTGGTGAGAACTCCTCCTGATAGTGCTCCTTTTACCGCTGCAGCGACATGTTTACCTACATTTTTTGGATCATTTCCAAAAGAACGCATTCCAATTATAGCGTTTAAAGGATTGGTATTTACATCCGCACATGGAGAAAGAACTAGATTCATTCCAAATTGACGAAGCTCTTGAGCAATGTCATGATAACGTTGCTGAGTAAGAGGAAGGTTCCCGGCTGAACCTAGTGCAAGGTTTCCTGGACCTGGATGAGAATCCTCTGCCATAACTGACCATGCACCTTCCTGATCAACTCCCAAAAGTAGAGGCAGAGAATCACCCCGCTTTTTAGCTGCAGCTTGAAAAACCTGTGAAAGGTTTAAAGCAGAGTTCCGATTAGGAATGTTGTCATTACTTAAATAAAGTCCTGACAATCCATATTCCTGAATCATTTCAACTGCTGGATTAGGGTCTTCACCAGCAAAAGCAAGCAGGAATAATTCCCCAGATTTAGCCGCAAATTTTTTGTAATTATTTTTCATTTGACTGCTCCTAATGTCATACCACGTATGAGAAAGCGCTGAAAAAAGAGTGCTATCAAAAAAGGAGGAAGCATTGTAACCACAGCTGCAGCAGCCATGTCTTCCCAAGCCACTTCGTATTGCCCCACAAAGAGTGAAAGAACCACTGTTAACATCTGTGAATCAGGACTTCTTGTGAAAATCAAAGGCAAAAGAAAATTATTCCAAACTGTTAGGAAAGAGACAAGAAAGACTGCTGCCATACCGGATTTTGAAAGTGGATATACTATCCATCTCATCAATTGCCAACGGTTACAACCATCTATTGTAGCCGCCTCCTCAATTTCAGGGTTAATCTCCCTTACGAAGGTTGACATAAGCCATATCCCAAGGGGAAGTAGAAAAACTATAAACAGCATAATCATGCCAGAAAGTGTGTCGATCAAACCAGCTTTGCTGATCATGAAAAACAAAGCAATAATGGAGACCCAGAGCGGTAAAGGCATCATCAGCATGAGGAAAAAGAAAAAGAACCCTTTTCCTCTGAACTTCATTCTAGCAAACACATAACCCGCATTGGTCGATAGAAATGTTACAAAAGCAGCAGATATAATTGAGACAAAAAGAGTATTTAATAAACTTGTCCACATCAATCCTTCAGTTGGACTGACATCACCCCCTCTATATTTACCTCCCCCTTGAAAAAGTCTAATGTATGCGTCCCAAGTTGGCTCAGATGGAAACCATGATTTTATTGGTGTAGCATAGAGTTCCATGCGGGTGGAAATTGATGAGACAAAAATCCAGTATATAGGACCAATTGCCCAAAGCAATGCAATTGCACAGAAAAAATATATCCAGAAGCGCTTAATATAATTAAAGTTGCGATAAAGAGGCATTGCAGTTTTGTAAATATCTATTAAGATTTGACAGCTTGATTGTAAAGTCTTGTCACGAATACAATAGCTACGCCTAAAGAAAGGAAAAGGATAAGGTAAGACAATGCCGCTCCCAAACCAATTCGGAGATCTCTGAAAACCAATTCATAATTGTATAGCATTAGAGTTTTAGTAAAAGGATTGATCGCTCCACCGGCCGAACCTCCGGCGGTAAGAGTCCAAATTACGTCGAATATCTGGAAAGCTGCGATAAACTCGATTGTCAATGCAATTGCGAAACTTGGCATGAGCAACGGCAACACAATACTCTTAAATGATTGCCAACTACTGGCTCCATCAACTTTTGCTGCATCTATTAGGTCCTTTGGTATCGATTGTAGTCCAGCAAGTAAGATAATTGTTGGAAAGGCAAAGCGTGTCCATGTTTGAACAACGGCTACCCAAATGACTTGTGTGTCCGGATTCCTTAGCCATGTTACGTATTCATCTATTATTCCTAATTGATAAAGGAGTCCGTTTAGGGCTCCGTATTCACCATTAAGAAGCCATCCCCACAAAAAACCATTGACTATTGGCGGAAGCATCCATGGTAACAGAACCAATGTACGCACCATTGCTCTGCCAGGGAAAACTTCCGTGAGCAACAGAGCCAAACCGAGAGATATCAATAATTCCAACGGAAGCGTCAATGCCACCACCAAGAGTGATCTGGCAGTGACGATCCAGAATTCTGAATTTTCTAATAGTTTTGAGTAGTTTTCCAGCCAGATAAACTTAGGAAGTCGGCGTATCCTAAGATTTTCATTTGTGAAAGATACAATAAGTGAATCAACTGCAGGAAGATATATTAGTATTCCAACGAGTATTATCAAAGGAAGCAGAATAACCGTGATAAATACTATATCATGACGGTTTTCCCGGGGACTATCAGATAGCACAAGACTGTGAAAAATTTAATCAAAGTATTTTTGACGGAGAGAAACAATACAGCTCCGCCAAAACTACTGAGTTATTATTCATATTCTGATTTAAGTTCGTTCCAGATTGCTGCAATTTTGTCAACTGTCTTATCAGAATCCGAGCCAGTTTGTACTGCAGTTAAAATTTGTTCGGTAACTTTTGCAGTGAAGGGCCCCCACCAAAGAGCTTGACGTGGTAATTCATACACTTTCTTCGATTGTGCCAAGATTTCTGAATATCCATCCACCAGTCCTTCACCATTCAATTCAGCCGCAACTGATGCTCGAGAAGGATATAGTCCAAAAGCTTTGTAGATACTCTTCTGGTTAGCCTTACCCGTATACCATCTGATAAATTTCCAAGCAGCCTCAACATTTTTTGAGTATTTAGCAATGCCTATAGCTGCAGGGAAACTCCATGTATTTCCAACACCTGGTAAGACCATATAAGAAACATGTGGAGCTTGTTTTGACTTTTCCGCATTGTTGCCCATTCTAATTGAACCCTGCCATCCTTGATGAAATGTTCCCGTACCGCTCCAGAAAATTGAATGTTGGTTTACAGTTCCTGCAACTATCTCTGGGCTAATTAATTCTTCAGAGAAAAAATCAAGTAACATTTTCATAGCTGCTCTTGCTTTGGACCCCTTGTTAGCAAAAACTGGTTTCAAATCGTTATCAAACATAGGGTCACCCATGGATAGTGCCATTAGATACCAAGACCAATCGCTGGTTTTCATAGCAATAGGATGCTTATCAATTCCACTAGATTTGAGTTTCTTTGCCATTCTTTTCAGTTCTGACCATGAACTGGGGGGAGAGTTATATCCTGCTTTCTTAAGTCTATTTGTATTGTAATCCATCATGACCAACTGTGCGTAAACAGGTACACCAAATTGTTCTCCTTTGATGTTCCAAAATTCTTGACCAGTAAGGTCATTTTCCAGAGGATCCTTATCTTTGAGATCATTTAATGAGCGCATCATATCAATAGCCACAAGATTTGAAGGAGCTTCTTGAGTAAGAAAAATCACATCAGCTGGAGATTGGCCTGTGGCCGCTGCAATTTGTGTTCGACTAAAAAGATCTTTGTTTTGAACAGATTGAATTTCAACAGTAATCCCCGATTCCTTTTGAAATAACTCTAATAAGGCTTTATCTGGCGGTGCGCCCCAAGAAGGTGTTAGAAAAGTTATTTTTTCAGCATGCAAAGCTACTGGTATTAGAGACATTATTAATATACTTACCAGAGTGTTTATTATTGATCGCATAGTTTCTCCTTTTAAATTATTAATATTTACGATATTTTTAAATCAAGTTAGCTAAACTTTTCGCCATTCTAAACTAAGATTATTTTATACATCATTTTTCAGTCAATATGGAAAGGTTAAGGTGCTACTAAAAAAAATAAAAACCGTACTGCCCAGCCCTATCCGGTATAGGCCAGTATCATAATACTTAATAGTTCTCCTTGTCAACAAAAAAGATTAGAGGCTACTTAATTATTAACAAATCTTTTCATATCATAAAATTATTCCAATTGTCTTTATAGATGTTTTAACAAGTTAGCCATCAACGCGGCTCCTTCTACAGGAGAATACTTTGGGGTAGGCACTTTTTCGAGGCCGATTTTCTGCATCAGCAAACGACGCAAAAGATTATCTGAAATAAGCAAACCTCCTGCAAACATCACCGGAGTGCCACCAAATTCTAAGCGTTTGATTACGCTCAAATACAGTTGGTACAATTGTTCAGCCCCGTCTTCTACGATTCGCAGTGCCTCAAGATCACCTGTGGCAGCGCATGCTAGTACAAGAGGAGCCATTTGTGCGATTTCTTGATTTTTTGTTTCAGGATTATAGAGCCAGCTTATTAACTCATCCGGAGTAGAAATTTTCAAATGTGTGAATGTTTGCTGATAAAGACCTGTCTTCTCCATGCAGCCATCAGCCACACGGGTGGCCGACCTCAGCATTTCCAAGCCGAGCCAATAACCACTTCCTCCATCATCCAGCAAATAGCCCCAGCCTCCTGAATGTGCCGATTCTCCGGATGCATCAATTCCAAAGGCCACACTTCCTGTTCCAGAAAGTACAAGCATACCGTAGCGTTTTCCATGTGCTCCAATCAACGCAATTTCATAATCCGGAGCTACTGTGATTTGCGCGTGGGAAAGAACGGAAGTAAGAACATTTCTCAGCCAGTCCGGATTTTGAGCTGCACCTGCCATTCCTGCGCCTACGTAATTCACTTTAGAAGAGGTAATCCCTGCGTCAGAAATCGTTTGTGTCAATGAAGAGCGCAACAGTTCTTCTGCTTGCGAATATCCGAGAACACTGGGGTTGGCGGTTTCAGCTAATTCGTGAAGATGGAGACATTCCATATTTTCAGTATAAATCCCAATCCGCAAGGTGGAACCGCCTCCATCAATTCCTATAGAAATCATTGTATTTCCTCAAAAATATAAATGGACACACACTAACCTATCTTGTATAGTCCAGTACAGTATTTAAAGATATACATATTGTCAATAAAATATGTATTTACTTGAGGTTTAATATGGAAATACTTATTCGTGATTCACTGGAAGCCGGTGCTGAGGTGGCCGCAAGTGTTGTCAAAAAAATTATTAATTCAAAAGAAAATCCTGTTTTGGGTTTGGCTACCGGAAGAACACCGCTCCGAATGTATCATGAATTAATCCGGATGAAAAAGTCTGGAGAATTAAGTTTCCAAAAATGTACAACTTTCAATCTAGATGAATATTCGGGATTGCCCCGTGAAGATGAACGCTCCTATTATTATTACATGATGATCAATTTATTCGATCATCTGGATATTAACCGTGAGCGGGTACACCTTCCGGATGGTAACGCAAAAGACCTGCGGGAGGCCTGCCGCAAATATGAACTGCAAATCAAAAACGTAGGTGGAATTGATCTACAGGTACTCGGTATAGGTGCCAACGGCCATATCGGTTTTAACGAACCCACTGGCTCTTTTGCCTCACGCACATGGGTAAAAATTCTCAGTGAGCAAACCATACAGGATAATTCAATCTACTTTGATAAACTGGAGGAAGTCCCTCGCCATGTGGTGACGATGGGCATTGCCACCATCATGGAATCCCGTCATTGCCTGTTGCTGGCCAATGGTGCAAAGAAGGCAGATGCGATCCGGAATATGATTGAGGGTCCAATTTCTGCCAGTTGTCCAGCCTCGATTCTACAGATGCATCCCCGTGTAACTGTAGTTCTTGACGAAGAGTCCGCCTATTTATTGACATTCAAAGATCATTACAAGTGGATTGAAAAAAACAAACTGGACTGGCAACGTTACTAATAAAACAAGCATACAACAAAATACTAACCCTCAAATAATTCTTTACCTCCCCGGTACAGAGACCCGGGACTACCGCTGTTTAGGATGATTATTTGTGGGTTTTTAACTAAGGCAAAAGAAATACATGGCGTTTATCGAATTACCTACTGCAGAATTAACTGCCTCTACGTTTAAAAGTAAAGCAAACAAATGGGTGAAAACTCAAGGACTGGTTGATTTACAGGTAAATGGTTTTGCAGGGGTGGATTTCAACTCACCAGGTCTAACTTCAGATTCTCTTCAACTGTCTCTTGAAGCAATGCTGGCCACGGGAGTGACGGCATGTCTGCCCACAATCATTACTGGATCTGAGACACATTTGTATACATGCTTTTCGGCTTTGGAAAAAGCAAGAAACTCCTCTCGACTAGCAAAAACCATGGTAGCCGGCTATCATCTGGAAGGGCCCTTTCTATCTAAACTTCCCGGATATTCCGGTTGTCACCCGGTTGAGGCTATGTGTGCGGCCGACCATGAAATGTTTTTGCGTCTGCAACAAGCTGCCGGAGGTAATATCCGGCTGGTGACGTTGGCTCCTGAAGTTGAAGGTGCTATAGCTTTCATTGAAAAATTAGTTCAGGATCGAATCATTGTTTCCTTAGGGCACACAGCCGCTGACAATGAAACCATCCAACAAGCTGTAGATGCAGGTGCAAGACTTTCAACACACCTGGGAAACGGCACCTG
>Ga0209709_10003689_pt1 | contig 12614 bp, 14 predicted proteins | sample ArcticOcean_MG_C_2_FD_187435 | JGI IMG/M metagenome (GOLD analysis project Ga0209709, IMG submission 187435) | Marine microbial communities from western Arctic Ocean - ArcticOcean_MG_CB4_136 (SPAdes) (version 2) | ecosystem: Environmental > Aquatic > Marine > Oceanic | place: Arctic Ocean... | reverse complement strand
TTCATACAATAAAGAGTGGACATTTGAAGAACTTAACGGTTTTTTAACAAAGCCTTCCTCTTACTTAAAAGGAACTAAAATGGCCTATGCTGGTTTAAGAAAAGAGAAAGACAGAGCCTCTGTAATCAAATATTTAAATCAAAACAGCGACAATCCTAAGCTACTACCTTAACTTACCAAAACAGTATAGTAAAATACTTTTTTGAACATGCACTCTATTGAGTGCTTGAAGCCATACCTTGGAATTTTTTCCTAAAAAAACTTCACTAGATACTTCTGTGCCTCTTGGTAGGCAGTGTAAAAAGGTTGCATCATTTTTAGCAAAACTCATAATTTTTGAATTTATTTGAAAATTTTTAAAATCTTTAATCTTTTTTGTTTTATTAACTTTATCATTTAAAGAAATAACTTTATCTGAAAAAATAATGTCTGCATCTTTGGCAGCTTTTTTAGCATCATTAAAAATATAAATTTTTCTTTTATTCTTTTTTACCCAATCAAGTATAAATTTTTTAGGTTCATAATTTTTGGGACACCCAATGTTTAAATTAAAAGAAAACTTAACTGATGCTGCAATTAAACTATTGAGAACGTTATTTGAGTCTCCAATCCAACAAATATTTAATTTTGAAATAGGTTTTTTTTTAATTTCTTCAACAGTAAAAATATCTGATAAAACTTGTGTTGGATGTGATGAGGGACTCAATCCATTGATAACAGGTATTGTTAAATATTTACTAAATTCTTCTATTTTTTTATCACTATCCGTTCTCAACATAAAACCATCCCCATAAGTTGATAAAATTCTTGCTGTATCAGCTAAACTCTCTCCTCCTTTTCCAAGGTGTAGTTCGTTTGCTCTAAGTGTTATGGTTCCACCTCCTAATTGCTTTATTGCAAGATAAAAACTTAGTCTTGTTCTAAGGCTTGATTTTTCAAACATCTGAATAAGTAATTTTCCTTTTAGTGGTTTGTCCTTATCAACTTCAAGGGTGTTACATTTTTTTCTTTTGTCTTTTCTTTTTTTTGCATCTATTACAATTTTTCTAAGGTCAGCTGCAGGTATATCTTTAAGTGTTATAAAATGATTCATTTTTATTTTTGTGTTAAACAAACTTTTCTAATTATTTTTATAGATAGGTCTATTTCTTGTTTTCTAACATTAAGTGGAGGCAATATTCTTATAACATTTTCTGCAGCTCTAATTGTCAATAGTTTATTGTCCATTAGCTTTTGAATAAATTTTGTTTGATCATTATGTAGCTGTAATCCAATCAACAAACCTACGCCTCTCACTTCTTTAACTATCTTTGGAAACTCTTCTTTTAATTTATTCAATTCAGAGTGAAAATATTTTGATACCTTTTTAACATTAGTTAGAAATCCTTTTTTAAATATTTGATCTAACACTGCATTTCCGACAGACATTGCCAATGGATTTCCACCAAATGTTGATCCATGGGTTCCTGCTGTCATTCCAGATGCTACTTTTTTACTCATTAAAACTGCTCCAAGTGGAAAACCACCTCCAATGCCTTTGGCTATTGGCACGATGTCAGGTTTAATTTTTGAGGTTTCAAAAGCAAAAAAATTTCCAGACCTACCTATTCCACACTGAACTTCATCTAAAATTAATAAAATTTTTTTCTCATTACAGATCTTTCTTAATCCCTTTAGGCACCAGTCTGGAATAACCTTAATTCCACCTTCTCCCAAAATGGTTTCAACCATAATGGCAGCTGTTTTTTTCGTTATAGATTTCATTAATGATTTATGATTTCCAAAATCAAAGTGATCAAATCCATCAACTTTTGGTCCAAAACCTTCTGTCATTTTTTTTGATCCACTGGCATAAATTGTGGCTAATGTTCTTCCATGAAATGAATTTTTAACACAAAGAATTCTATTTTTTTTTGGCTGGCCTAATGAATAAAAATATCTTCTTGCTGTTTTAATTGCTGCTTCTGTTGCTTCTGCCCCACTATTTTGAAAAATAATAAAATCAGCAAAAGTTTTTTTAGCCAATCTTGTGGCCAACTTTTCACCTTCGGGAATTATAAATGCATTAGATACATGCCAAAGTTTTTTGGATTGTTCGCTCATTGCTTTTATTAAGTGTGGATTAGCATGTCCTAGTGAATTAACTGCAATTCCTTGAACAAAATCTAAATATTTTTTCCCATTAGTGGAATAAAGAAAACTTCCTTTTCCATATTTAAATGAAATTTTTCTTCTATTGTAATTTTTTACTAATGCACTCATTTTTTAAGACTTAATTTTATAACCCTTTTTATAAAGAAAAAAAGCTACATACCACATTACAATACTTAAAATTGTTAAATAAATTAATCCCACACCTATTGAGCCATCTGATTTACCTAAAAAACCATATCTAAACCCATCAATCATATAAAAGAATGGATTAATATGACTAATAGTTTGAAAAAATTTAGGAAGTTTGTCTATGGAGTAGAATACACCTGATAAAAAGCTTAATGGAGTAATTACAAAATTAGTGACGGTTGCAGTATGATCAAATTTTTCAGCCCAAAGACCAGTGATAAAACCTAAGCTCCCCAGTATAAAAGCACTTAGGAAACCAAAAATAAATATAAAAAAAATGTTATTCATTGGCATCTCAACTATTAAAGAAAAAACCCCTATTGAAATTATTGCAATTAAAAAACTTCTTGTGAGGGCTGCTAATATTATTGCCATTGAAACTTCTAGTGCTGATAAAGGTGCATAAAGCATATCAACAATATTTCCTTGAATTTTTCCAATCATTAATGATGAAACTGAATGACTAAATGATTGAGTTAAAATACTCATTGCTATCAACCCTGGCGCTAAAAAATTTATAAAAGAATAACCAAAAACATCGCCCCTGTTATTTCCTAAAGCTAGGGATAAAACAGACAAAAATAGTAAGCTTGATACAAGTGGAGATAGTAATGTTTGTTGCCAAACTGCCATAAATCTATTGCATTCTTTAAGCCATAAGCTTTTGAAACCAATCCAATTTATAAAACCAAATTTTTTTACATTAATTTGATATTTCTTATTTAATTCAACCATAAGTATCATATATAAATTTTAGAAAAAGATGTGTATAAAACAGAAAAATCTATTGTCTTTTTTTTAATCTTGTGTGATCTGTATATAGTTATAAGAATTAATTAACATACTAAATATAGATTATGAGCTGGGATGATAAAAAAGTCGGAAAATTAAAAGAACTTTGGGGCAAAGGAAATACAGCAAGCCAAATTGCTAACATAATCGGAGATGTCAGCAGAAATGCAGTCATTGGTAAGGCTCATAGATTAAACTTATCATCCAAAATTAAAATGAGAAATGCTCCATCAGATCAAAATTATAATAATAATCTAGAAGAAAATAACTTCAAAAAAAAACAGGGAAGAAAAAGTAAGTTTAAATCTTTACTGATTGAAAAAGACTTTGAGCCAGAAAACCCCAAAAAATTGGAGGAGTTAGATGAAAGCTCTTGCAAGTGGCCAGTTGGACATCCAGAAGAGAAGATGTTTTATTTTTGTGGAAGATCATCTTTAAAAGATTTTTCTTATTGCAAGCTTCATTTACTCTATGCTTATCAGCCAAAAGGGAAAAAGGAAGATCCTGCTACAGATAAAGAAGAGGAAGTTTCACAATATAATGAAAAAAAAGTTAGTAACACCCAATAGTTTTTTTAAACTATTTTTTATTTATTTTTTCACTAATACCTTTAATCAGAGATTGAATAATTAAATATATTAGAAATGAAAAAATTAAAAATATCAGAATATAAATAATATTAATTACCATGAGATAAATTATATATTTTTAGCTTAAAACTTCTATTAAGAAATGTTAGAATTATATTTTTTAGTAGAAAATTGACCACCTTCTCTCCACATGTAACAATATTTTTCAACTTCCTGATCAAACATTCTTGTACTTGGAACTCCGATGTCAGCATTTGTTTGATATTTATTTGAGGGAACATTATCATATTTTAAAAGAATTAGTTGATCTACTGTCAATAATGGTTTTGGAAACAGTTGAAATAATTTTGCTGACATATTTGCCAAAAGAAAGGGGAAAGGAATTAACAATCTATTTTTACTAATTAGTTTTAATAATTTTTTTAAAATTTCTTTTAAAGAAATAGTTTCAGGCCCAATACACTCTATTATTTTAGAATATATATTTTTAGAAATAACATGATAGATAATATCTGTTAAATCAGAACAGTGAATTGGAGTAAATTTAGTATCTCCATTATAGTAAAGTGGGAAAAATGGAAGCTTGCTTAACAGAGTCATAAAATTTGTAGTAAAATTATCATCAACAGAATAAACTACTGATGGTCTTAATATTATTGCTAATGGAAAATTTTTCTGAATATTGACCTCACCTTCTAACTTACTTCTTGCATACTCTGAATCTATTGCATCATTAATACCTAATGCAGATAAATGAATAAACTGTTGAACTTTATATTCTTTACAGAGTTTAGCTAATATAGACGGAAAAATAGAATGAATTTTTTTAAAAGTATTGGCTCTTCCACTTTCATAAAGAATACCAATTAAATTAATACAAATGTCAGTTTTAGCAAAAAGTTTTCTAATTTTCGTCTCTTCAAAAATGTTAGTTTCAACAATATCTATATAGCCAGCATTTGCTTGAGTTTTTATTACATATCCTTTTTGATGGAGGTTTCTAGTAACTACAGTAACCTTGTAATTATTTTTAGTAAGCTTTCTAATTAAATAACGACCTATTTGGCCACTGCCACCAAAAATTAGACAATTTTTTGCTTTCATATATATATAATTAAAAATGAATATTGATATTAAACTTCACAAGAAAGACCTACCAGAAGATTTAGAATTAGGCAATATTATAGCTGTCGATGGAGAATTTATGGGTCTCAGTGTTGCACGTGACCCTCTATGTCTTATTCAAATATCAAGTGGGAAATCAGATGCACATATTGTCCAGTTAGATAGATCAAATTATGATGCTCCAAACTTAAAAAGAGTTCTTTCGGATGAATCCATTACAAAAATATTTCATTATGGCAGGGCTGATATGGCTCATATAAAGTACTATTTAAAAACAGAAACTAAAAATATTCTAGATACTAAAATTGCCTCAAAATTAGCCAGATCTTATTCTGATAGTCATTCTCTTAAAACACTAATTAAGGAGTTCATTAATATTGATGTAAGCAAACAATTTCAAAGTTCAGATTTTGGAGGTGAGCTATCTCCTGCCCAACTTAAGTATTGTGCTAATGATGTTGTTTATTTGCACAAAATTCATAAAGAGTTAAACAAAATTCTTATACGTGAAAAAAGAATTGATTTATACAGCGACTGCTTAAAATTTTTGAAAACAAGAGTTGATCTTGATATAGCTTTATTTAAAGAAGATATTTGGGCTCATTAAATGAAAAAAAAAGATTATAAAAATATTGCAAGGAATGTAATTGACTTAGAGATAAAAGCATTAAAAAAATTAAAAAAATCTATTAATAATTCATTTAATGAAGCTGTTGATGCAATTGCAAAATGTCAATCTAAAGTAATTTTATGTGGTGTTGGTAAAAGTGGTTTAATAGCATCAAAAATTTCAGCAACATTATCATCTGTCGGCACTCCTTCATTTTCTGTTTCAGCAAATGATTGTTCTCATGGAGATCTTGGTAGTATTTCAAAGAAAGACTTATTAATTTTAATTAGTTACTCAGGAAACTCTGAAGAGTTAAAAAATATCATTAAGTATGCTAATAGAAATAAAATTACAATAATTGGAATAGTCTCAAAAAAAAATTCTCTACTATATAAGGCATCAGATATTAAATTGCATATTCCAGAAGTTGTTGAGGCTGGACTTGGTATTATTCCAACTTCAAGTACAATAAATCAATTAAGCATTGGAGATTCGCTCGCTGTTGCAACTATAAATAAAAAAGATGTTAGTAGAAAAGATTTTAAAAAATTTCACCCATCTGGAAGCCTTGGTGCAAAACTTAAAACTGTGGAAGATTTGATGTTAACAAAAAATAAAATTCCTTTTATCAATGAAAACTCAACTATGAAAGAGGCCCTAAAGGTTATAACTCAAAAAAAATTGGGTACTTTGATAGTTAAAAGCAGTAAGGGAAATACAACTGGAATTGTTACCGATGGAACAATAAGGCGTGCCAACGGGAAAAATGAAAATTTGCAAAAATTGTCTGTTAAAAAGGTCATGACCAAAAATCCCATCAGTGTTAACAAGGATATGTTGGCTGAAAAAGCACTAGCAATAATGAATCATAAAAAAATAACATCTTTATGTGTTAATAATTATAAAAATAAAACAATAGGAATTCTTCATATTCACAACATTCTTGATGCAAAAATTCAATAAATGAATAAAAAAATAGTTATTCAGCTAATAATATTTTTTATTATAATTTTTTTTATAGGTTTATTTTTTTTTAATAATTCGATTAAAACTAAGACTAAAATTTCTGATATAAAAAAATCTCCAGCTTTTAATAAAGAATATTCTAATATAATTGAAAATATCGAATATATTTCAAATGATAAAAGTGGAAACCGATATATTATTAAAGCAGAATATGGTGAAATTCCAGACAAAGAAAACAACATTATTCTAATGAGAAATGTAGAAGCTGAAATATATTTTAATAAAAGTGAAAAAATTTTAATAAGATCATTACAAGCTATTTATAATACCATAAATTACAACACATATTTTAAAGAAGAGGTATATTTAAAATATGGCCAACACAATATTAAATCTAATAAACTTGATATGTTATTTAAAGATAACAAAATAAAAATATACAGTGAAATAAACTATAATAATCTAAATACAAATTTGTTAGCAGATGTAATAGATATTAATTTACTAACATCAAATTTAAAAATTTATATGACTGAAAATGATAAAAAAATTAACGCAACATATAGTAAAAATGCCAATAATTAAACCATATAGAATTAAAGGTTTTAAAAAAAATATTCAGGTAGCTTCTTTTAAGAATATTTCTTTATCTTATGGACAGAGAAAAATATTGAATAATATAAATTTTAATATTTATCCTGGTGAAATTTTAGGACTACTTGGTCCTAATGGTGTTGGTAAAAGTACTTTATTCAATCTTTTAATTGGATTAATTAAACCTGATTCTGGCAAAATATTTATTGGCTCAGAAGATATAAATGACTATCCAGTTTATCTAAGAACTAGAAAATTTAAAATAGGATATGTTCCTCAGTATGGTGGCTATTTTCATGATTTAACATTAATGGAAAACTTTAAAGCTATATCAGAAATTGTAATTAAGGAAAAAAATGAAAGAAGCAACAAAATAGATGTGTTAATTTCTAAATTTGAATTAGACAATGTTAAGGAAATAAAAGCTAAATATTTATCGGGTGGACAAAAACGTAAACTGGTAATCTGCTTGGCATTGCTTGGGGAACCTAAAATTTTGATTTGTGACGAAATATTTGCAGCTTTGGATGTTCTTTCAATACAAATGTTGAAAACGATATTAATAAACCTCCAAATAGAACAGCCTCTTATATCTATTGTCATTTGCGAACATCAGGCTAGAGAATTATTGTCTATGGTTGATAGGGCAATGATTCTTTCCAAGGGGGAAATCATAGCTAAGGGCACACCAACAGAATTAGCAAACGATCAAAATGCTAGGTCTGAATATTTTGGAGACTCATTTAAGTTTAATTAATATGTCAAAATTTTTATTAATTAAGAAAAAGATCAAAAAATTTAATACGAAGATTAATATTAGTGGAGACAAAAGCTTAAGTATTAGATGGGTGCTACTTGCAAGCCAAGCTATTGGAAAATCAAAGAGTTTCAATCTCTTAATGTCAGAAGACGTGCTAGCTGCGTTAAATGCTGTAAAAAAACTAGGGATAAAAGTAAAGGTAAAAAGAAAAATTTGTGAAATTCATGGAAATGGGATTAATGGCTTTAAATATAAAAAAAATTTAGTATTAGATGCTAAGAATTCTGGAACACTTGGAAGACTAATACTGGGCTTACTAGTTAAATCACCTCAAAAAATTAAACTAATTGGTGATAAAAGTTTGTCTAAAAGAGATTTCTCAAGAGTTACTCTTCCCTTAGAAAAATTTGGTGCTAATTTCTTTTATAAAAAAAAAGATAGGTTGCCTCTAAAAATTTCTGGTTCTGAGTCAGTGAAAGGTATTAGATATCTAGAGGACAAGGGATCAGCACAGTGTAAAAGCAGTGTGATGTTTGCTGCTCTTAATGCATCAGGAACAACATCTATCAAGGCAAGAAAATCAAGAAATCATTCTGAATTACTTTTTAAATATTTAAAAGTACCCATCAAGATAAAAAAAACTAAAAAGTATGATTTCATAGATATTAAACAACCCAAAAAAATTAAAGCTTTTAATTATCGAATTCCAGGTGACATAAGTTCAAGTGCATTTTTTATAGTGCTTACAACACTTGCAGACAACTCTAAACTTTTAATCAAAAATGTGAATATTAATCCATCTAGAATTGGAATAATCACCATCTTAAAAAAAATGGGTGCTAAAATTTTGTTAAAAAACAAAAAAAATTATAGAGGTGAAAAAATTTCTGATATTTTAATAAAAAGCTCAAATAAACTTAAAGCTATAAATTGTCCGTCAGAATTAAATAGTAGTGCTATAGATGAGTTTTTAATTATTTTTTTAGTGGCTGCAAAAGCAAAAGGTGTTTCTTATTTTAAAGATATTTCTGAATTAAATCAAAAAGAAAGTCCAAGATTAAACTGGGGATCCAAAATTTTAAATATGATGGGTATTAAAACAGAGCTAACCAAAGACTCTATAAAAATTTATGGTCAACCAAATTTGAAAATTACAAAACTAATTACAATTAAAAATTATCTAAAAGATCATAGGGTTTTTATGATGAGTACGATTGCTGCTTTAACATGCGGTGGTGAATGGAAAATTCACAACAAAGATTCTATAAACACTTCATTTCCATCATTCTTAAAAAAAATAAATAAAATAAACAATAAATATTTATGAAATTAATAAATAAAATTAAAGTTGCAATAGACTCTCCAGCTGCTGCAGGAGCTGGCACACAAGCAAAGCTTATCTCCAAACATTTCAATTTATTTTATTTGGATACAGGTAAAATTTATAGATTAATTGCGAATATTAAGCTTACTCAACCCAAAAAATATAGTTATGCCTTTATAAAGAAAATAATGATCAAGTTAAATATGAAAGATTTACAAAATAAAAGATTGTTATCTGATGATATTGGGATGATGGCTTCTAAAATATCAAAAGATAAAAATATAAGAAAACTTGTTCATACTTTTCAAATTAAAAGTGCTTATGATCCTCCTAAAAAATATAGTGGATCTTGTCTTGATGGAAGAGACATTACCTATAAAATAATTCCTGATGCTGACTTTAAGTTTTTTATAACCGCAAGTATAAAGACCAGAGCTTTAAGAAGATATAAAGAGTTAAAAGGGATAAATAAGAAAATATCTTTTAATGATGTCCTAAAAAGCATCAAAAAACGTGATAAAAGTGATTATAATAGAAAGATTTCACCTCTTAAGAAAACGAAAGATTCGGTATTGATAAATACTACGAAGCACACTAAAAGAGCATGTTTTTTAAAAATAAAACAAATTATGAATAGGAAACTAAAAGCTTAATGGAAATTTATAAAGACCTTTCAAACCCTGCATCAAAAGAATTTGAACAACTACTAAATTCGCAATTTACTAAAACAGCCAATCTTGAAGAAGGAAAAATAATTACTGGTGTAGTAAATAAAGTCACTGACAACTTTGTATTTCTTGAGGTTCCAGGATTAAAATCTGAACCTATTTTAGACATCAATGAACTTAAGTCCATGGGAATGCTAGAGAAAGCAAAAGTGGGTGAAAAAATTTCAGTACTTCTTGAAAGATTAGAGGATAAGAAAGGTGAAGTATTAGTATCAGCTTCTAAAGCACAAAAAATTCAAGGTTGGGACAAACTTGTTGAAGCTTATGAAAAAAATGAACCTATCATGGGTAAGATCACTGGACGTGTTAAGGGTGGTTGTATTGTAGAGCATATCGATACTGGATCATTGATGTTTCTACCAGGATCGCAAATTTCTGACAAACCTTTAAAAGATATTAGTCATTTAATGAATGAGCCTCAAAAGTTTGCTCTTATAAAGCTTGATAAAGTTAGGGGAAACGCTTGTGTTTCTAGAAGAGAAATTATTTCATCATTTAAAAAAGAAGATAAAATTAAAATTATTGAAAAATTCAAAGTTGGAGATATTATCAAAGGTGCCGAAGTTAAGGGTTACAGTTCGTTTGGTTGTTTTTTTAGTGTTAATGGTGAACTAGATGTTTTGGTACACCTTCAAGAGATTTCTTATTCAAGAGTCAATCACCCAGATGAAGTTTTTACCATTGGTGAAAAACATGATTTATTAGTTATTACAGTAGATAAGGAAAAATTGCAGGTGGGTTGCTCTGTTAAACAACTTTCACCAGACCCGTTTGAAAATATTTCAAATTATGAGCTAAACAAACCCTATAAAGTTAAGGTTGTTAAATTAATGGATTTTGGTGCATTTTGTGAGCTTGAAAAGGGATTGTCAACTTTATTACACTCGAGTGAATTAAGTTGGACTAAAAAAAATGTAGTAGCAAAGAAAATGCTTAAAGTTGGTGATGAGATAGATTGTATTATTACAGAAATCGATAAAGATAAACGTAGGGTCGCAATTAGTCATCGTTTAACAACTGAAAATCCTTTTGAAGTGTTTGAGAACAAATACCCTGTTGGCTCTGATGTTGAAGGTGAAGTTGTTAGTAAAAATGAATACTCTATTTTCTTAAAAATCAATGGTCTAGATATTGATGCATTCCTGCATTGTAATGATCTTACTTACCTTACAAATGGTGATGAGGAATTAGCTAAGCACGGAATTGGTGATAAATTAAAAGTCAAAGTATTAGAGGTTAAAACGGCTGATCAAAAAGTTAGAGTCGGTTTACGTCAAACTCAGCCAGATCCATTCGATTGGTTTAAGGATAAAAAAGTTAAACAAGCCATTACTGTTAAAATTATTTCAACAGACAACAAGGGTTTAATTGTTAGACCTGAAGGCTGTGAGATGGATTTTATTATTAAAAAAACAGCAATAGCTATTAATGTGGCTGATGCTAGACCAGCAAGATTTACTGGTGGAGAGAGAATTGACTGTGCAATACAAGAGTTAGATTTAGATAAAAGAAAAGCAGTTTTAAGTATTAAATTACTTGAAGAAATTGAAAGAAAAGTAGCTTTAGATACTTATGGTTCTGAAGCAAGTGGTAAAAACCTACCTTTCTCATCATTATCTGATGATCTAGAAAAGAAAAAAAAAGAAGAAGAATAAAAATTGGCTATTGTAAAATCAAAGCTTTTAAACCAACTTAAAAAATCATACCCTAATTTTCTTAAAAAAGATATTGAACAGGTCGTTTCTATAGTTTTAGATGAAATTAAACAAGCCCTCAAGCGTGGAGATCGTGTTGAATTGAGAGGTTTTGGTGTGTTTTCATCAAATCTTCAAAAAGCTAGAATATCTCGTAACCCAAAAACTGGAGAAAAAGTAAATACACCAGAAAAAAAAACAATTCACTTTAAAATGGCAAAGGAAATGTTTAAAAAATTAAACAATGACGAGTAAAAATATTTTCGTAGCATGTGATGTATCAAGCCAAAAAGAAATATTAGATTTATTAGAATTAATTCATGAAGATATCTCAGGAATTAAAATTGGACTACAATATATCACCCAAAGAAGTCCTGAAGAAATAAGAGAACTGTCAAAGTTCAAAAAACCAATTTTCTATGATGGAAAATTCTTTGATATTAAGAATACATTAGTTGAGTCGGTAAAATCACTTAAAAATTTAAATGTGGACTATGCAACTGTTCATCTTTTAAATGGATTGGATGCTCTTAAAGCTGCAAACAAAGCTGCACAAGAAATTAATTTAAAATTACTAGGTGTTTCTGTTTTAACAAGTTTTGATGATGAAGATTTAGAAAGTTTAGGTTTTAAAAAAAAAGTAAAAGATCAAGTAGAAATACTAATTAAAATTGCAATGGAGGCTCAGTTGTATGGTGTTATCTGCAGCCCACTTGAGATTAAAGCGATTAAAGATATTGCACCAAAACTTAAATGTTTTACACCAGGAATTCGACAGGACAATGTAAAAAATGATCAAAAAAGAACCTTGAATGCTAATGAAACAATTAAGGAAGGCAGTGATTGCTTAATAATTGGCAGACCTATTACTAAAGGTGATCCAAAAAAAAACATAAAAAGTATCCTCTCATCGATTGATTAGATGAAGTTAAAAATTTGTGGAATCTTTGATTCTGAAACATTAAAATATTTAACACAACATCTTAACCCGCCTGCGTATATTGGTTTTATTGTTAATTACACAAAATCTAAAAGGTTTGTTAAACAAAGCCTGCTTAAAGAACTTTTAAAAATAGATAAAAATAACT
>Ga0209709_10003687_pt1 | contig 12616 bp, 8 predicted proteins | sample ArcticOcean_MG_C_2_FD_187435 | JGI IMG/M metagenome (GOLD analysis project Ga0209709, IMG submission 187435) | Marine microbial communities from western Arctic Ocean - ArcticOcean_MG_CB4_136 (SPAdes) (version 2) | ecosystem: Environmental > Aquatic > Marine > Oceanic | place: Arctic Ocean... | reverse complement strand
ATCTACGGAAGCAATTGAAATTGTACGGACGGAACTTGCGAGATTTCCGGAACGAAGAACTGTACGTAAGTAATTGGAATTGTCCGGACGGAACTTGCGAGAATCCCGGTACGTACACTCTTATTGAAACATAATACAACGTGAGTAGAACGTGCGCATCAAACATTTTAATTCACTTCATTTTGGTTGATTGCTCGGCACGTTCACAAGGAATGATTTCAGCCGTCCAAAGCCCACGAGCGCCGACCGCAGTGATGAATGTGTTCTTAATTGCGCTCTTTGACTTGAAATTTCATTAGGTGAGCGAATACCATCCGATGAAACCAGAAGTGCGAGGAGAGATTATCAACTATGACGGGTACCGCAAAACATGTGCAACTGTGATAATGATACCGTTCACGCAGAAGAAGTCAACGATGCTTCGGGCAGTTCAGGGTTCTTGTGATTTTCATGAAAAAGCATTTCACAGGTCTTGCGAATTCCATAAAAATACGTTGGAACAAAATCTTTACGCCAGAGGAAACGACTGAATTCAATGTCACAAATCTACCGGATGGATTGTTTCTTTCACCGTTCACATACGACGAATTTACTGCACGCGACTATGAGGGTTGGGTAGCCTCTTTCTTTTTGACAACAGTAGTCAAGAAAATGCTGCGGGAGAACAAAGGGAAATTTGATGCTCTTATTGAGAAAGATCACATTACTTTCACAAATATAGTAATAGGAATCTTTCTCTTATCCACAATCTTAGGATTCGGCAGCGGTGTTCTTTTTTGCGTGACGAAATATGGCTATCCTTGGTATGAGGCACGAGGTGGTGGTCAAAAATGGGCTATCAAGATTGGGGGAGTTGCAGCCTCAGTGTTCTTCGTCGAACCCCTAAAAGTATCTTTTCAGTATCTAAGGGACCATCTCGTGCCAAAAGAGTCCAAGAAAGTCCTCAGAATGAATTACGTAGAAGCAAACCTTGACGCATTAGTGCCAGTGAACGGATGGTTACCACCTCAATTTGTGGAGGTGTTGCGTGCAGAAACACCGGGATATAGTTCAGGAGATAAAAGTGTACAAAGCAATCAAGAGTTGAACGAGAGAGAACAAAAAGCCAAAGATTTAGATTCAAACCGAAGGTTTCCATACCATCTTGAGTTCCTCTTCCATCACAACTTCAGACCACCAGAATCGTATCCTGACTATTCGTTATTGAACGGTGGTCAAAAAACGATTCAAACAGAATCTGATAATCGAAATTGGGCTTGGACCATGGTCGGCATTTGGGCGTTGTTGCCCCCAACTCCTGAATCAAACGCAAACTGGGGGACAAGTGAAGAGGATTCTGATCGCATTGCAAAGTACAGGATTTTTGCGAAAGGTGCTTTGACAAAGAACGTTTTTGAAACCATGCTGACCCACGAATTTGATGATTCGAGTCTTCCACCAGCACGGCTGAAAAGGGTACGTGATAAATTCGCCTCTTCCGAATCAGCCCCGTCGAACGTTTTAGACTCCACAAAAGTGGATGATTTCTTTAAGTTGATGCTAAATGCTGATGATAACTCAGATGTAGCCGTAATTCTTGAGGTCATGGCAAGGGATATCTTATCAAAATCATAAAGTAACACCAGCGCTGGTGACAACCATGGCCCTCTTGAGCAACGGCGAGATTCAAAAATTGTTGGACAACGCCGACCAAGTCATTGACCCCGATGATATCTTTCCAGTAGACAGTGGTATTGTCCTCCGTCGCCATGTTGGGAGCATTGAAGCAGGCGATTCATCAATTAGTCAACCGTTCATTAAATGGTTTCACCAACATGTGATCAACACCCTTCTTAACAACTCCATCAAAGAGTTGGAACAGCTCCCAGTTGAATGCCGAATCCACGTGCTTGCAGGTCGTGCAGGTCAAGGGAAATCGACGTTAATGCGGCATGTGTTCCTCCATGTCAAACGTCAATGGGACGAAGAAAACCACCGGATTCAACCTAATTTTGGTTTGGACGGACAAGGAACCAATCTCGATGAATCCTTTGCGACCTTCTATCAGAAATTCGCTGATCGCACGCACTATATTCAGGCACGAAATGTGCATTCTCAACCCGAAATAACAGGCCGTGGCTCCCATCTGGTGTTGTTTGATGGCATAGATGAGGCAGATGAAGAGAACCTACAACACATTTACGCATTCATGGAGCATCATTCTAAGTGCGTGTTTTTGTTGTCCAGCCGTACTCGCAGACAATCGTCGCGATTGAATCCAGACCACGAGGAAATCATCAATCTGGACCATTTCCGAGGTTTGTGCGAAGAAAGGAAACTTCGAAAAAATGCTGCGATGCTTCATCCGATGGATGAATATGAAAAAAAGGAGATGATGCACATTATGGAGGAGAATGAACCTCTCCGCAACTTTTCAGTCCTCAGAGCATTGGTTGATAACAATTCCAAATCTCTTCAGGTTCCGGCTGACTTTTTGCTGTACAGAGCGAAGTCTCCTGACACTAAATCGGAATATTACCTGCATCATCTTCGTTGGTTGATCGGCAGAGAGGACAGTAAAGAAGTAGAGGAACGGCAGCGGCTTGTTAACGAGTTTCAGATTCCACTCGAAAAGGAACTCTTGTTCGATAGGCTACCAGATGGTCGCGTTTACGTCACGATGGACAGAATGAATCCTGAACCCTATCGTATGTTCAACCTCCTCGAAACCGAAACGATTGGACTGCGTGAGGAACATTACTTTGACATGGACACATCTTCGGCAAGAGCCCTCATGCTTTTGGCGATTGGAGGTATTAATGCTCATACATTCCTTTCGAACGATACCTCGCCACAGCAAATCGCCATTAAATGCGTGAATGCGTTGCTGGTGTCAAAATTCGGTCAAGTGTTTATCCGTGCAGCATTGGATGAAATTCAGTTGCATTCTTATTCCAGCAACATCCACGAACCACTTGCTTGCATGCTCAATGGCCATGGACCCATGATTGAGGAAGCAACCATCCTAAGCAATCTCCCGAGCCAAACTGAAAACAATATGATCGCTCTAAAAACCAATGTGAATTATTTACTTTGGTTGATCGACGCTCTCCATCCTATTGATGAGTTGGATGTTGGATTCAAATCCGAGCCTTATCACCCTCTGATTTCGAAGAATATCGAATCCTTGTTTGAACTTGAAGGCAAACACACCCTCGCCCCCTCTTCTTGGCTTGATGAGCGTATGGAACATTGGTATCGACTTTTATTGAGAATTTCTCAACAGGGGCCTGGTCTGGGAAATAAAAACAATCTTAAACGCATGGTGAATCCAAACGGCCTCGAAGCCGGAGAAAATCCAACCTTCATTCATCAATTCGTTTGGTTGATTACAAAACTCGTGGGGAAACTTGGTAAAAAAGGAGGCAACGGGACGCATGAAGTTCGAAACAAGTTCCTTAGAATAAGCGAAATAAAACCTCACCTGAAAAATACAAAAAGTCAACAACGGGTATTTGCTACAATTTGTGGAGTTTTGTCTGTCAAGGATAAACAAAACCTGCCTCGGTCCCTACAAAATAAAGTTGATTATTTGATAAAATTTCTTGTTCCTCATTCAATCTATCCCGAAAGGTGGGCGGTTGAAAATTTCATGAATTTTGGGAATGTCGATCTTATATATTATCAATTCTCCAAAATGGACCAAGAATCGCAAGATAGTGAACGAATACTTCAATATTTTGTTGACATTGGTCTTGATCCAGATTTGTCCTATTACCATCTAGAGAATAAGAAAGACATGCTTCTTAGATCTGTGAAATTCCTAGGTTTGGCGAACGATGAGTCCAAGTCGTCCCGTCTTGATTCAATTATCAGATCATATATTGCGATGTCTCGAATGGGACATATGGGTAATAAGTTCACTTCCCCAAACAAAGGCGGAATGAAAAACGGGACGACATCTATAGAAGATATAAGCAAGTTCGCTTGGAATTCAAAGAAAGGTGATATACTACATGATTATGACGAAGCATGTGCACCATTGCTGAATTTTTTCTCCGTAAATCGACCAGTTCCTCCTTTATTCCATAATATTAATAATCTTAAAAACAATACCTCTATAGATTCTCTCCATAAATACAATCACAATTACTTAAACGAATTAAAGACCATTTATCCGCGTGTAGATTACAGAGCGGGACACTTACCTGAATTGCTAAGTACGAAGTTCATCGAGGACTTATTAAAATTGAATCCTCCCGAATTTTTGGAGCAATACGCTGCTTTTTCTTCGTTAATTCCTCAGCGAGATACCAACAAATCGCTTTCTGCAGCTGTTCACGATGGAATCATGTTTTGGTTAAGTCGCGGTCAATATCTTGTCGCCTTAGTTTATGCCCTTCGAACATCGAGGGTGGACGTTGTCTCTATCCTTTTGCATGCAACTTTGGATGAAGAAGATGGATTCGACCTAATGAGAAGTAAAATGATTGGAAATTATCTCCACAGAAGAGTCTATTCAGATAAGCCAGATCATTGGGATTTTGAGGAATCTCTGTTGAGCTCATTAAAAGAAAACAATATTACGGGATACAAGGAATTTTTTATTAACTCACTAGCAGTTCCCCGGCGCATTGAAGCCGCGCAACGCAAGAAGGTGGCACCGAAGATTTTCAAGTCCATTAAAGGATATATGGACAAAACGATTCCGGATATACTTTCTAACGAGGATTTGAGGAGATTTGTGGAGACTGGAAAGGTATCCTTCACAAAAAAAGAGGGTTTTCGAGAAGTTCAGTTCATCGCAGATGGCCGACCCCGAACCAATCAACGAGACAGAATTATACATCAACTTGGATATAAGATACAATTCAAAACGCAGGGAAATAAATGGAGTTATTACAAAACAGATTGGCATTTTTGGAGCAAAATTGCAGCCCCAGTGCTAATTAAACTCTTTCTCGATGAACATTTCGGAGAATCCGACCTTCGCCCATCAGAGTTTTCATATCCACAGAATGTAGGTTCTCAGTTAGAAACGAAAGAAACTCGAATTTTTTCATCTTGGCACGTAGTACCTTACTTCTCGAAACATTTTGATGATTTGAACGATCTTGATTTTGACTCGTTTTGTGCTGCTCCTGAGAATGTAAAAATCGATCTTACACAACATGCAACTCAAGATGAACAGCTCGTAACAGGAATGAGTTATCATCATCAGGTGTCTCCATTTACAAACCTCGAGCCACATAATTCAGTAGATATTATCGAAGTGAATGGACCATATTACTCTGCAGGGTTGAGGAATATTGTTACTGACGAAAGGAACAAACAATCGAAACAGCGTTCGACTTCTTCAAACGACGCAGAGGAAAAGATGGAAATAATCAGTTTTGATCTCCGAATGCACCCTCCTGGATTTAGAACCCTTATGGAGGGTTACAAATACTGTTTTGACCTCAAAAAAGAAGAATACTCAACTCCGGCAAATCAAAACTCGAAGAAGATTTATCTCGCAGGCTCATACCTTGCAAGTCTGATGTATTCTCATTCTTTCATAAACAACTACCGCCAACAATCGAAAAAGAAAATAGAACAGTTGAGCAAAAACCCACACGGCTGGCTTACAATTGGCCACATCACAGCACGCATGGAAAATCCAGTGTATGGATATAAATTTGGACTTTACGAGCCCCATGAGCCTGGAGAAGAAATTGAAGCACAAGGTTTCGCAGAATATACGACGCGCTCATTCACGTCGAAGAAATTAAGAAAAATACTTACAACTTTTGTAGAAGTAATGGACGATGAGTGGACTGAGGACAACCGATATGCCCATTCTTCATGGAAATCGCTCTTGCTTGAATCTGAAGAGGTTCCTCAATTGCTGGAAGAAACGATGAATCTCAGCGAGGAATCCAAAGGTCTTCGGGCAAAACGTGTTTTTGGTGTTGTCGTCGATCACGGAAAAATAGATCAGTATGCATTAGATTGTGTCAATGACGCCATCGAACGGTTGGAAGAGAACCTCCAACAACTCAAGAATAAACAGCGTGTTATTGCAGGGCGAGAGAATTTGGTAAACGCCATTAGAGAATTTTCAGTGGTGTATCTTCATTGTGATTGGCTGCCTGGTTATGTTGAAGCCTTCACAGTTCAGCGCCAACTTATGGAATCCATCATGTCTAACATCGAGGCTGAGGAATACAAACAGATGGGCAAATCACTTGAAGGAACGATGTTGGATTTCACCACCATCAGGGCTATGTTGGAGGGGCTTCGATACAAAGCAAATCAGACGCATAACGAAATTGAAGAAACCTACACATCCACCATCAAGAATCTCGGGGTTTTGAAATTTGAAAACCAAAAGGAGGAAGAGGAAAAGTTTGAATCGTTGAAATCAACTATTCGTCGTTTGTGTTTGTACCTCGATAAAAAAGAGAAAAGATCTGCATTGATGAGTGCAATATCGGATGCATTTCCCACTCGACCTCAATACGAAATCAAACGGCATTGCCGCCCTCGACGCCGAATGAAAGTCCGTGTGCTTGGGATGCCACAACAACCCTTCCCTTATGCTATTTTGACAAGTTGGGATGAGGTGGTTGGTACACTTTCTGATAATAAGGAGGATTGCCAAGTAGGCACGATAGTCCGTCTCGACATCAAACCTTTGCGTCGGGCAGGCAATTCAAAGGTCATCGTCGCCAACATTGCAGTTGCTGTTGACGAGTTGGATGAGCATGGCAAACTTCGTGAGGCCTACAATGGTGATTGGCCTGAAACCCTGAATGAAACCAATACACTCCCACTTGCCACTACGGATGAGGACATCATGAATTCTGGGGACAAACACAAACTTACGATACCTATGTACATTAAACCAACCAAAGCCTATGCTTGTCATCCGAAATTGGACATTGACATTCCTGTGTTTCACCCTAATGGTGTAGATGAAAAATTCAAGGGTCAGCTTCGCAGGTGTACGGTTGACATTCGTAGAGACAGAAAGAGCGGCTTGTTTCGATACTACGTAATCGGTGTTGAATGATAGCGCGTTTCGAGAAACGCTTGGCTTTCGATGTTTGATTGGACCTTCACAGAATGAAGTTGTTGCAATGGTTGAGAATTATCTTATACAAATTCTTAGGACATCATATTACCAAATTTGGAACTCTAAGGTGTTGTGAGTGCAGAAGATGGATACGAGTACCTTGAGTCACCATCTGAAAGTGGTGTCTGGTTCATTCGTAACCAATTTTCTGGCGAATGGGAACAATGATCGCAGTAAGTTTGACCTTCGTCTTTGTTGCTTACCGTGGTATTTACGTCAAGTATTCCGGTACGTCCACCATTCGAACAGATTGTATCAATTCCATACTGGGCTTGCGACATGAAGAATACATCCCTTAAGACCCTCACCATAATCGAACAACTGTTCATGAACGAGAGTGATCTGAAAGAGATCCCCGCGATATCTCCTCTTTTATTCGAGGATTCCGATGTACTTGACTCCTCTGAGATTGTCCCCATTCTCGACGCTGACGGATATGAATGGATCAAAAACGAACATGGTGAGTATCTGTACCGTCGCGCTGGTTCGAATGGTGAATGGATGAAGTATGAGAGTTGAGTTCGTTGTCAAGAATTGCGAAAGCCATTTCACGACGACCAGCACGGATTAACGAGGCTAGAGCGATGAAGACTTCTCGAGTTTGAGAAGTAGTCTCGACTCCCCAACGTCCACCACCCTCGTCAAAGAGTTTGAACTCCATAGCGTTCGAACCCTCACTTTTGACGTCAATCAAATGCGAGTCTTCCGTTACGAAGAGGTGTACGGAAGCAATTGAAATTGCCCGGACAGAACTTGCGAGATTCCCGGTACGAGCATTTTTCTATAGGATTTTAATTTGGCTCGTTCATTGACATTACAATGCATCTCATAATTAGTACCTGCTCTGTTAAGCAACAATGATAAATACAGTCAAAGAGAGTTTCGTTTATGGCGAAAGAACGAATTGAGGTCTTAGTTGACCCCAAAACAGGAAAAATTTCAGTTTATGTAGATGGTTTGCCTCACAAAGAATGTATGGCAAGGGCGCGAATGCTAAGTAAAGGAAGTTCACTAATCCCTTCAGAAGACGAAGTAAAAAAGAAGCCGGTGAAGTCTACTCCAAAGAGATCACAAACTAAGGGACGTGAACAAGTTGAGCGCTAGTCATAGTCCAGTTGCTGGACCAATGTTTAGCGTTCCTATTCTACTCACCAGTCTGGTTGCCGAAGGCGCCATTATTCAGGGCGAAGTTCTTTCTGAAATGGCGATGTCTTCTTCAATAACTGCTAGTGACATTGTTACAGAACTTTCTGCCTTCGTAAATGAAGGATCCTCGTTGGGAGTTTTTGCCAGCAAGGAGCTTGCCCAGGGTGTTGGTAGTGAATTATATCATGGTGTCAAGGAAGGTGGTAAATTATTTACTGCCCTTATTGATGGTAGCGAGATTATCTTTGAGCGATGTGGGACTGCCATTATTGGACGCTATGCGAATGCAGATCAAGCCCCGATCACCGAAGATATTGCGCGACGTATCGATGAACATTACCAGCAAATTATCGCTGATATGGCTTTCATTTCCACAGGTTCGGATAAGATTATGCTTGAACATCAAGAACGATTAGATACGGGCAAACGGCAACTTAAGATTACTGAGATTTCCAACCAAAATATTTTGAAAGAACTTGATCAACTTAGAATCCAAGAACAAGAATCTCTTGATAAATTAACTGCATCGATTGAACAGTCGCAACACGTAGAAGCCGAACAAACCCGCTTAAGGTTGAAGGAAGTTAGAAAAACATTGGATGAGAATTTGGAAGAACTACGAGAAAAAATCCAATTGAGTGACAAGAAATTGGAATCTAATGATTCTAAAAAACTAGAGTTAATAGAATTACAGAAGGTACAACTTACCGAGATGGAGCATTTGGAGCAAAGAAAAACTCAGAGTCTTGAATACTTAGGAACTCATAATTTGCGTATTCGGGAACGAACTGATGCAGAAATTAAGAGAATTGTTGAACAGCATGGAATTGAAAACCCTAATATCAACATTGACACAAATGAATCAGGCCAAATCCGTATTGTTATCGACCAAAATTGATGTGGTATCATGGCATCAGGATCTAGAGCTCAAAAAGAATTATTTGACTCAAAGATGAACGATTTATTGGACCAAACCAGTGAACTAAAAAAACGATGTCTACTAATCAGTAATTCCTTGAAAAGCAGCAACCTTGAAAAATACCTGAATGATATTGATTCTGAAGTGGAAGAATTGTGCAATATGATTGATAGTGATGATGAATTAGAGTCTTCGTTATCCGATTTTCTCAAAACTGTAAAGCAATGGGGTTCGTTTTCATTGGTGGCCTCAGAGGACCTCTTATCTTCATCAGAAAAAGAATATATTCAAGTAAAAAAAGAATCTCAAATAATTTCAAAGAGTCTCGATTATCTGTTGTCCGAAATAAACAGTTGGTTTGACAACATTGCCCACATACGTCGCAAAAAACAAACCAACAAAGCAAATGAGATCAAAAAAGTTAAAGAAACACGTTCTCAACTAATTGAGATTGATGGCAAGATATTGCCCGCTAAAGATACTGAGTTGAGGGTATTTTCTAAGAATATTGCCCGTTGTACTAAATTCACCTCACCCTCGATTACAGAACTCATAATTTCCGTTCGTGACAGCATACTGGAAGTCGAAGAGAATGCAGCACTATTGGTCTCACACATTGCTATTGTGGAAGAACAATTATCTACAGAAATAACCACCGTGGAAAAAGGGATTAATTGGTTTGAGTTACTGAATAATGCATTAGAATTCCGTGAACGAGACTCCCCTCCGAATCATCCGTTAAGCGAACCGGAGATTGAACGACTTGTTGATGGCGAAATCCGTGAGAAACTTCAGACTGCTAAAGAAATACTTATTCCAATGGACATAAAGAATGCGCTATTCAAGCAACAAACGAAACGAATTGAGGCGATTGATTTCTCAGTATTGAATTCTGAGGGAAGAAATCTCTCCGAAAGCATCATCAAAGCTCTCAATAAAATGTGGCCCTTAAAGGATGGTTACATTAAAGATTATTTCAATCGGATAACCGAAATTGAAGAGTCTATAGCAGAACGACACAGTATTCTTTCTGATGGTATTTCAAGTAAATTAGAAAGGCACTTCAAAAACGATATTTTTGGTAAGTATATTGTTCATTATTCTCTATGGGATGAGAAGTCATACATATATCATTCAAAAAGGGAATGGCATAGATATCCGAATTACTTCTTTTGTTTAGATGAAATCAAAGATTCACCACTTCTGAAAACACGAATTGATGCAATCATCAAACTCCCTATCAATTCAAAACTTTGTGCCGAATGCTTGCTGGAAAGGGTCTCAATTGAACAAGCTCTTATTCTCGATAGTATTGATGCTTCAGGTGATTTGTTCGGCCTCTATCAAAAGGGTGTCGATATAGAATTAATGTTCAGTCTCTCAGATGCAGAGGACAGTGGTTGGTTTAATGCTCTACTAGATAATCACGAACACCACGAGCAAATTATGGCAGTTAGAAGACATCCGTTTGATTCAAATTTATGGGATTCATTTCTTGCCAAAAAAATTGAACTGTGGCAATTGATAGTTCTTTCAAACACTGGGTTTTCTGCTGCAACACTTTCCGAAATGTGTGAAGGAGAGCACCCCTGGAAGGAAGCAGAAGAATATTATGGGCCCTTAAATGATGTTGAAGACCGGATGAAAGACTTGCTTGGGATTTACGGGCCGAAGAATACTGATGGATCGGATGAATCAATGCAGGTTTTGTCACTTACTGATATCTGCAAGAGTGTAGGTGAAGTTGCACAATATACCTCGCACAAACAGAAGAAAACCAAATCAAAAATTGTTCGAAAAAGAAGAAGTTCATACCGAATCGATTAGGGGCTTAATATCGACCTTGTTTAATCAAACCAGTCATCTACATCTCTCCCTGTTTGTGCATCTTCATATTTATCCACAATGCGTGCCCCTCCTACTTCAATAATCTCTCCAATGAGGTGTCGCTGCCGATATAACACAATGGCAAAAATCAAAACTGCCAGTAGTCCAATAACGAAAACAACAAATGTAGCAATCGAGATACCCCATTCAATCAGTTGTTCAGTTGAGACACCAGTGATACCCCGACCATCTAATGGATCGAACAGGATTATCAATATAATGGCAACAGTGTATGAAATACCCTGGCTGAATAAAAAGGCTCTAGTCATCGTTCTTTGCGAGGTGGTTCCATGCCCGCCAGATACAATATAAAATCGATTTATACAACAACCTAGGAGAAACGAACCAGCGACTAAAAATCCGAGTGAAGTTGCTCGCACTCGACTTTCAAGGGATCCTCCAAACGACAAAACACCACACGTTGATGGCGCCCCTGCATCGTCAATAGCATCTAACAACATCGCTGAAGAATTATTTTGTGAACCGAGCGTTATTGCTATGTATGCAATGTGGTATTTAAGATAAGAGAATTCCTCAATTTCCGATTGTGAATCATCTTCAGGAATGCGAAGAATAAATTGCTGAGAATCCCCAAACATGTTATTCACTTGCGAAGTGTAAAAATCTGAATAATTAATGTTCAAACTTGTTTCATAACCATCAGCACCGGCCGAATAAAATTCAAGTTCATCGGTTGATTTTATCATTACGTGATAATTTTGAGAGGGATTTGTATTTGTGGGATTGTAGACAAAATTATCTGAATCATCATACATGGAATTAAGAGAATTGCACTCAAATAACACAACTTGTTCGGATAAGTTAAAGATTACTTTCTCACTCTGTTCAGCATAGGTCAAATCCGGTGATTCTAACGGGTCAGATATAAAATAAGGCTGGCTGAAATCATCAGTTTCATAATCACCATCATCATATTTCCATTCAGCGATTGCCGAGAAAATCCCACCAAAAAACAATGTGGCAACCACACCAATGATTAGGATGAAAGAAGAAAATGATATTGCCGCGTACTCCACATTTGTAGAACTTATAGAACCTCTATTGCTGCCACTTGGCCACAAGATTCCAAAAGATAAGAAGCAAAATATTACTATGACAATCAATGTGAGAAACGGAGTAGAAAATATGCCTACAGTAATTACACTAAAAATCCATACAGGAATATCAACAAGGTTATACCACAATTTACCCAAGATAATTGTTCCATCTTTGTCCCCCCAATCAATAAATGGGATAATATTCCAAATAAAATATCCAAACAACTCGACAATGGACCACAAATAGCCAAATACAAAACCAAGAAGACCTACACAAACTATGGGTGTGAAAAAACAAATCATCGCAACTTTTAACGGATTATCGCTTTGACTGGTAAAAAGTCCTTCAAAAATTTGATTTTCATTGATGGCATTAAATAGCCCGATGAAAGCACTACCAATGACGAATAGAACTATGAATCCGATTATTGAGGAGATTAGATTGAAGAAAACTCCTTCAACAAGATAATTGCCCAAATTAGCGAAGAATCCCATTTAGAGGCCCTCATT
>Ga0209709_10003684_pt1 | contig 12619 bp, 13 predicted proteins | sample ArcticOcean_MG_C_2_FD_187435 | JGI IMG/M metagenome (GOLD analysis project Ga0209709, IMG submission 187435) | Marine microbial communities from western Arctic Ocean - ArcticOcean_MG_CB4_136 (SPAdes) (version 2) | ecosystem: Environmental > Aquatic > Marine > Oceanic | place: Arctic Ocean... | reverse complement strand
ACAAACAACCTCCAGAAATTCTGGAACCAGAACTAAAGGTAATAAAATAATGGCTCATTACGCTCAAGTAAATTCAGACGGAATTGTCGTTCAAGTCTTAGTGATGGACAACGATATGGAAACTAATCAGGGCGAGGCAGCGTGTATTGCTTGGCTTCAAAAAAATGTTAACGATGATGAATGGGTTAAGACCAGTTATAATGGCAATATTCGCAAACAATATTGTGGCCCTAGTTTTACATATGATTCCGATAAAGATATTTTCATTTGTCCTCAACCTTTTGCTTCATGGGCATTAGATAGTGATAATGATTGGCAAGCTCCAGTAGCAATGCCAGATGATGCTAGTGCAGATAAAATATATTTTTGGGACGAAGACGTATACCAAGCTGACAATTCTAAAGGTTGGGTTCTACAAGATTAGAAGTAGTTACTCTTATAAATATGTAGAAAGGAATTAAATCTATGGCTATACCTTCTACGAAAGCAACCCTAAAAACTTACTGTCTTAGAGCTCTTGGTTCTGGTGTTATTGATATCAACGTATCAGATGATCAGGTAGATGACCGCCTAGATGAAGCCTTACAATATTTTGCACAATATCACTACGATGGTATTGAGAAGATGTATCTAAAACATTTAGTAACAGAGGCTGATATAACACGAGCAAGGTCTGATGAATCTACTACAGCAACGGATACTGTAGATTCTTCTGTAACTGCAACATGGAAAGAAGGTAATAACTGGATACCTGTTCCAGAGGCTGTTGTTTCTGTTGTAAGAGTATTTCCTTTAACTGATACTGGTGGTGGTGGAAGTCTTTTTGATGTTCGTTATCAATTAAGACTGAATGATCTTTATGATTTTTCTTCAACTTCTGTTATGAACTATCAGTTACAAATGCAGAATTTAGATTTCCTTGAACATATTCTTGTAGGTGAAACTCCTATACGTTTCAATCAACATCAAAATCGTCTTTATATAGATATGGATTGGGAGAATAAGATAGTCGCTGACAGTGAACATATTATCATAGAGTGCTATCGTAAAATTGATCCAACATCTTACACTGACATATTTGATGACATATATCTCAAAAGGTATGCAACTACTTTAATCAAAGGACAGTGGGGAGCAAACTTATCTAAGTTTAGTGGAGTTGCAATGTTAGGTGGTGTTACTATGAATGGTGAACAAATCTACTCACAAGCTATAGATGAACAGCAAAAACTAGAAGATCAAATACAATTAGCATTTGAATTACCAATTAATTATATGGTAGGATAATAATATGGCTGTAAATTCATTTTTCCATTCTAGTAATGTTGCTGCAATATCTACAGAACAAAGTTTATATTCAGATTTAGTTGCTGAAGCAATTCAGATACATGGTCACGATGTCTTTTATATGGATCGTACTATTGTTGCAGAAGATTCCATTCTTGGTGGAGACACTCTTTCTAAATTTAAAGATGCTGCAAAAATAGAAATGTATATGGAAAATGCAGATGGTGGTTTTGCTGGTGAACGAGAAATAATGAATCAGTTTGGTTTGCAAAATTTAAGTGAAGCAACCTTCGTAGTAAATAAATTAAGATTTCAAGAACTCACAAAACAAATTACAATAGAGGCAGGAACATCAGCTGATGTTGACGGTACAGGAGATGTAGAAGAAGGTGGTTCTATACTATTAGAAGCTGGTACTCTTGCTGAAACTTCTACAGATTTAGAGGGAAGTGATTTCTACATTATATCAGAAACAGATGCGACAGATTCAGATCGTCCATATGAGGGTGATGCAATATATCATCCTATACTCAAAAAGATGTTTCAGATTAACTTTGTAGACCACGATGAACCTTTCTTTCAATTAGATAACAATCCAGTATACAAATTAAGATGCCGTCTATATGATTATGCTTCTGAAGAACTTGATACTGGTATAGATGATATAGATGCAATACAAGATGCATTATCTACATCTACTTCAGAATATCAATTCACAATGGAATCTGATAGTGCTGTAGTTAATGCTATGACTATGGAAGATAATTCTGGACGTATTATACACGAAAACGATACAGATGAACTTGTAGTCTACGAAGACAGTGATATGACTACATCCTCTGGTGTTCTTCTTCTTGAGAATGGTGCAGATACAGGTAATAAAGAATACTTAATTCAAGAAGACTATATAATAGGTGACGGAACATCATCAGGTATTCAAGGAGCTCAAAATGAGTTGTTTGATTCTGTTGATGATACAGTATTAGATTTTAGTGAATCAAATCCATTTGGGGATGTAGGGAGTAGTTCGTAATGTTAGGTCAACAGTTTTATCACGAAAGCATAAGGAAAGTTATCATTGCTTTTGGTACAACATTTAATAATATTCAGCTTGTTCGTAAGGACAATGATGGTAATATAAAACAATCAATGAAAGTTCCTCTTGCTTATGGCCCCAGACAGAAGTGGCTTTCTCGTTTGAATGAAGATGCTGATCTATCAAAGACAGTTGCAATAACTCTTCCTCGTATTGGTTTTGAAATACAAAATCTTTCTTATGATCCTAACAGAAAACTCAATAGAGTTCAGAAATTTAAAAAGGTTAAAGGTACAAATGATGATCGTCTTGATACTCAGTATATGCCTGTTCCTTATAATCTAAGTATACAGTTATACGTGATGGCTAAAGAGTCTGATGACTCCCTACAAATCATTGAACAAATTCTTCCATACTTTCAACCAGACTACACACTTACAATTAATGACATGGCAGATATGGGAATTAAAAGAGATGTTCCTATCGTACTGAATAGCGTGTCATATGAGGATAATTATCAAGGAGACTTTGAAACAAGACGAGCATTAATTTACACTTTAGATTTTACTGCAAAGTTTTATCTTTATGGCCCTGTTACTTCTAACGCTGTTATCAAAACAGTACAGGTTGATCAATATGCTGATATTAAAGACAACTCTCCTAAAAGAGAACAGAGATACACAGTTACACCAAAACCAGCTACTGCTGATGCAGATGATGACTTTGGGTTTAATGAAACTTCTTCATTCTTTCAAGATTCGAAAACTTATGATCCAGTTACAGGAACAGATGTAGAAACATAATGTCTGATCCCCTTAAAGTATTAAATAAAGCTCTTGGGGTTGCTGGTGATGTAGAAATATTACAGAAGGAACCTTGGAACTATGAACACAATAAAGATACTACTGAAACTTTACCTATTGTAGTTGAAAATATACCTAATGAAGAGGATGACATTGAAAGAGATTATGAATACCAAAGAAAACAATTTTACAACTTGGTTGAAAAAGGTTCAATCGCAATTGATGGAATATTGGAGATTGCAAAAGAAGGCGAACATCCAAGAGGATATGAGGTTGCTGGAAATCTTATCAAACAAGTCGCAGAAGTTACCGAAAAACTAGGAGACTTACAAGAAAAGATGAAGAGACTTAAAGAAGTTCCTAACACTGCTCCTAAGAATGTTACTAATGCATTGTTTGTAGGTTCTACTGCTGAATTACAAAAACTCATAAAAGGAAAAGGTAGTGAGTGAAGCTGTATATTTGGGAAATCCTAATCTTAAAAAGGCTAATGTCCAACAAGAGTGGACAAAGGAACAAGTAGAAGAGTTTTCATTATGTATGAAAGACCCTATTTACTTTATTAAGAGTTATATAAAAATTGTCTCTCTAGATGAGGGACTTGTTCCTTTTGATTTATATGATTTTCAAAAGGAAATGGTAGGCACGTTCCACAATAATCGTTTTACTATCTGTAAACTTCCTAGACAGTCTGGTAAATCGACTACTATCATTTCTTACTTACTTCATTATGTTCTGTTTAATGATTCTGTTAATGTTGCAATCCTTGCGAATAAGGCTGCAACTGCAAGAGATTTATTAGGTAGATTACAACTTGCGTATGAACATTTACCAAAATGGTTACAACAGGGAGTAATGTCATGGAACAAAGGGAGTTTGGAACTTGAAAATGGTTCTAAGATTCTTGCGTCTTCTACTTCTGCCAGTGCGGTTCGTGGCGGTTCTTATAATATTATTTTCCTTGATGAGTTTGCTTATGTTCCTAGTAACGTAGCCGAACAGTTCTTTAGTTCTGTTTACCCTACTATATCATCAGGTAAAACTACTAAAGTGATGATTGTTTCTACTCCACATGGTATGAATATGTTCTATAAACTATGGGTAGATGCAGAAGAACAACGAAACGAATATATCCCTATTGAAGTACATTGGAGTGAAATTCCAGGCCGTGATGAGGAGTGGAAGAAACAAACTATTAAGAATACTTCACTGCAACAATTTCAAACAGAGTTTGAGTGTGAGTTTCTTGGTTCTATTAATACTCTCATATCTTCACAAAAACTTAAAATATTACCTTATAGAGAACCTAAACAATCTAATGCAGGCCTTGATGTGCATATACCTCCACAACAGGGACATACGTATGTAATTACTGCTGACGTTGCTAGAGGTACGCAAAATGATTATTCTGCATTTATCGTGGTTGATGTAACAGAGATGCCTTATAGAGTAGTTACAAAATATAGAGATAATGACATAAAACCCCTTCTATTCCCAGCAAAAATTTATGAAGTTGCTCGTGCATATAACCAAGCTTTTGTTCTAGTAGAGGTAAATGATATAGGTGAACAGGTTGCCAATACTTTACAGTTTGACTTAGAGTATGATAATCTAATCATGGCTTCCATGCGTGGAAGGTCAGGACAGGTGCTTGGAGGAGGTTTCAGTGGGGGTAAAGCACAATTAGGTGTTAGGACAACAAAGGCAGTTAAGAAAATAGGATGTTCTAATCTTAAACAACTAATAGAAGATGATAAACTTATAGTAGAAGATTTAGAAATTATTAAAGAGTTATCTACGTTTATAGTAAAAGGTTCTTCATATGAGGCTGATGATGGATGTAATGATGACTTAGTGGCGTGTCTTTTTATATTTGCATGGGTTACAGATCAACAATACTTTAAAGAATTAACTGATAGTGATGTGCGTATGACTATGATGCAAGAGCAACAAAATGCATTAGAACAGGATATGGCACCGTTTGGTTTCGTGGTGAATGGTTTAGAGGATGAGAATATAGGAAATATGGTAGATGAGTACGGCACAAAGTGGGCTGCAGTAGTGAGAGATTATGGTTCAGATTGGTAATATTATATAAATTCTAATAAATCATTATCAACTTTAATCCAACAATTAGTACATAATATGATACTTTCATCTATAAGAGAGAATATTTCCTTTCTACTCTTAGGATTAGTACCAACTCTTTTTGTTATTTTTCTTATTTCTGAATCGTGGGGATAGTATTTTAAACACACAGTTTCACTCTCACCACAGTGTTTACAGGACTTATCTGCAAGATTTTCATTTAATAGGATAATTCTCTTACGATAGTTTCTACGAGCCACCTTTTTAATCGTATCTTTATACTTTTCATAATGTGCATTTACCATATTAATATTTATATGTTATAACACTTATAAAAAATGTTTTTGTAAGTTTCTTTTTTTATAAATATCTGTACAAAACAAATTTCCAACTCTTAAAGATAAGGAGTACAATTTATGTCTTTTCTAGTTTCTCCTGGCGTTCATGTCAAAGAGATTGATTTAACTAATGTTGTTCCATCAGTTGATACCACTATTGGTGCAATTGCTGGGCCATTTGAGAAAGGCCCTGTGTCTTCTATAGTTACAATCACCTCTGAAGCTGACCTCCTTAATAATTTCGGTAAGCCTAATTCAAGTAATTTTGAATTTTGGTTTTCTGCTTCTAACTTTCTAAAATATTCTAATACCCTCAAGGTGGTACGTCCCGAATCAGCTATCGTAAATGCTGGTGAAGCTAGTGGTGTTCTAGTACGTGATACTGACCATTATCTAACAGATTTCTATGCAGAAACAGGTGACGGTCAAAGTACAACTAATGACTGGCTTGCAAGGTCTGCTGGTGTTATTGGTAACTCAATTGGTGTTGAAGTATGTCCTTCTGCACAAGCATATGAACAAGACTTGGGTTCAAACAACCTAGTTAACGGTGCTGGTGCTGTCGGTGATAAAACGATTACAGTTGATGATGCTGATGCTTCTGGTTTTGCCTTTCAAGTTGGAGACTTTATCAAGTTTCATGAAGCTTTTGATGTCACAAAAGTTGTTGCTGGTGCTGTTACTGCTTCCATTAACCTTACAGTTGATGGTGGTTCTGGTACGGTTGCAGTAGGTCATCGTGTTATCGGTGCTGGTATTACTGATATAGTTAAAGTTAAAACAGTTACTTCAGCAACAGTTTTTGTTTTAGACAAAGCTATTACAGTTGCAGATAATGTTGTTTTAGCATTTTCAGATTACGATTCTATAGAAGCTGGTGATACTCAATATGAAGTTACTTCTATCAGTGGTGAAGTATTAAGTATTCGTCTAAAAGATGATGCAGATTCAGGTGGATTACAAACTATTATCCCTGATGATGCTTTGATTACAAGACGCTGGAGATTTGCAGACTTATTCAACGCTAAACCTGGCCAGTCTGAATATAATAGAGTAAATGGTCGTGGAACTGGTGACGAATTACACATAGCAATATATGATACAACTGGTGATATTACTGGATCAGATGTTGATGTTGCTGGTCAAAGAGGTAATTCTATTATAGAAACTTATGCTAATCTATCAAAAAACTCTTCTGCTAAATCTCCTCAAGGAGACAGTATTTATTATCCAACAGTTATATTTAATCAGTCTGATTTTGTATATTGGGGTGATCATATTGCTGCTGGTACTAACTGGGGAACAGATACGACATCTGCATACACTTCAGTTATACCTATTACTACTGTAGAGTTGACAGGTGGAACAGATGATTATTCTGTTACTGCTGGTGAACTTGAACTTGCATATGATAAATTTGCTGATACTGAAGGTGTTGATGTAAATTTAGTTATTGGCGGGCCAAGTTCTGCTGTTACTGATTCTGCTGCTGGACAAGATACTCATGTTACAATGATTACTTCTCTTGTAGAAGGTCGTAAGGATTGTGTGGGATTTGTTTCTCCATATCGTGCTGCGACAGTTGGTATTGCTAACTCTACTACACAAACAAAAAATGTAACTGAAGCATTTGAATTATGTCCTTCATCATCATATATGGTGTTTGATAGTGGATACAAATATATCTACGATAAGTACAATGACGTATATCGTCATGTTCCTTTGAATGGAGATATTGCTGGTCTTTGTGCTCACACTGATGGTGTTGCAGACCCTTGGTTCTCTCCTGCTGGTTACAATCGTGGAAATATTCGTGGTGCGATTAAACTATCTTACAATCCTTCACAGGGTGAGAGAGATCAGTTATATCGTTTTAGAGTTAATCCTGTTGTCAACTTTCCAGGCCAAGGTGTGGTTCTGTTTGGTGACAAGACTGCTCTTTCTAAACCAAGTGCATTTGATCGTATTAACGTGCGTAGATTGTTCTTAGTTCTTGAAAAAGCAATTGCAATCGCAGCTAAGTTTCAACTATTTGAGTTCAATGATGAATTTACAAGAGCTCAATTCCGTAACTTAGTAGAACCTTTCTTACGAGATGTTCAAGGTCGCCGTGGTATCACTGACTTTAAGGTAGTCGCTGATGGTACAAATAATACAGGTGAAGTTATTGATCGTAACGAGTTTATTGGTGATATATACATTAAACCAGCTCGTGCTATTAACTTTATTACCCTAAACTTTATCGCAACTCGAACAGGGGTTGCCTTTAGCGAGGTAGGAGGTTAATCATGGCTAATATAGATGACTTTAAAGCTAACTTAATCGGTGGTGGTGCAAGAGCCAACCAATACAGAGTAACGATTACTCCACCACCTGGCATTGCAATAGGTTTGGATGTTCGTAGAACTTCATTTCTTGTAACTGGTTCTAATTTACCAGCTTCTGCGCTTGGTGAAATTGCTGTTCCTTTTCGTGGAAGAAACATTTATGTTTCTGGTGATAGGCCTGCTCCTGAGCCGTGGACTACTACTTTCATGAATGATACGGACTTTATGATCCGTAACGCTATGGAAAGATGGTCTAATGGTATCAATGATTATGCAAATAATACTGGTGTTGTTGCACCTGCTGATTATCAAACTGATTTGACTGTAGAACAGTTAGATCGTGATGAAACTGTTCTGAAAAGTTATATATTTAGAGCAGCTTATCCATTGACAATTGGGGAAATTGCTCTTGCTAATACAGAAGCAACAGAAATTGAAACCTTTGACGTTACTTGGAGATATCAGCACTTTGAACCTTCTGGAGTATCGTTCTAATTTACCTACTAAATAGAACGTAGGAGAAAATATATAATGGCTGAACTTTTCGGTTTCCGTATAGAAAGACCAAAAAAAGCAGAGGGTAGTGTACCATCATTCACTACCCCCACTGCTGACGACGGCACACTTGATATTGCTGGCGGTGGTTTTTTTGGACAAATTTTAGACACTGATGGTAGAGAGAAAACCGATTTAGATTTAATTCGGCGGTATCGTGATATAGCTCAACAACCTGAGTGCGATACTGCTATAGAAGATATAATAAATGAGGGTATTGTTTCTAATGAGGATGATCAAGCAGTTCAAATTACTCTTGATCGTTTACCATATACAGACAAAATAAAAAGAAGAATAAGAGAAGAATTTGCTGAAGTATTACGGCTCCTTCATTTTGAACAAAAGGGTCATGATATCTTTAGGCGTTGGTATGTTGATGGTAGGTTATTTTACCACAAAATCATAGACAATAAGAATCCAAAACAGGGTATTATAGAACTTAGATACATAGACCCAACAAAGATTAGAAAAGTTAGACAAGTTAAGAAAGCTAAGAGCACTGCTACTGGCGTTGATATGGTTAATGCCGTTGATGAGTATTATCTTTATAATGAAAAAGGTTTGTCTTCTGCTGGAACAGGCGGTGGTGGTTCTGGTTTAAAGATAGCTCCAGACGCAATTTCATATGCTCCATCTGGTTCTGTTGATGGTAACTCTGGTAGAGTTTTATCATATCTACACAAAGCAATCAAACCTGTAAATCAATTAAGGATGATCGAAGATGCACTTGTCATATATCGTATTTCTAGGGCTCCTGAGCGCCGTATCTTTTATATTGATGTTGGTAATTTACCTAAGATAAAGGCAGAACAATATCTCAAAGATGTTATGAATCGTTATCGTAACAAATTGGTATATGATGCATCTACTGGTGAAATCCGTGATGATCGTAATCATATGTCAATGTTAGAAGACTTTTGGCTTCCACGAAGAGAAGGTGGTAGAGGTACAGAGATTACAACATTACCAGGCGGTTCTAATCTTGGTGAAATTGATGATATCACATACTTTCAAAAGAAACTCTATAAGTCTTTGAATGTTCCTATATCTCGTATGGATTCTGAAGCAGGGTTTTCTTTAGGAAGAGCTTCTGAAATAACAAGAGATGAACTTAAATTCTCTAAGTTTGTGCAACGTATTCGTAAGAAGTTTGTACCTTTATTTACAGACATTCTTAAAACACAACTTCTATTAAAGGGTGTTATTGCTCCAGAAGATTGGGACATGATGCAAGAGCATATTCAATATGACTTTCTACAAGATGGTCACTTTGCAGAGCTTAAAGATGCAGAACTTCTTAATGATCGTATACAAACACTTGATTCAATACAATCATATATTGGTACATTCTTTAGTAAAGAATATGTACTTAAAAAAGTATTACGTATGAATGATGCAGAGATTTCAGAAATGAATGATCAGATTAAGAAAGAGCTTACCGTTGATCCATTAGATGGTGGTATAAGTCTACCAGATGGAGGTGATGGAATTACAAGATATCCACAAGATGGCACTGGTGGTGTTATTGCACCAGAACAGATGCCGGATTATGAAGATCCAGAACAAGATGGTAAACCAAATGATGATCAAAAATTCGGTGAAAAAAAAGGAGATAAATGATGAGTAGAGAATTTGTAGATGCAATTTTAACAGGAAATAACATAGGTGCAGAAGAAGTATTTAAGTCTGCTGTAAGTGCAAAAGTTGGTGATGCTTTAGAAATAAAAAGAAAAGACTTAGCAAACACTTTTGTAAAAACTATGTCAGTAGAGCCAGAGGAAGATGATGTCTCAGACGTTTAGTGGAGTATATACATCCGTAATTGAGAAGGATGAGCATAAGAAATCTAAGGAATATAAGAAACTTTCTCCTAAGATGAGGGATGCTATTGATATTATATTCCAAAAAATGGATTCTAAACCTTCAGATTTCCTAAATAGTTTTGAAAAAAGTATAAAAGAAGTATCAAAAAAATTTAAAGTGTCCGAAAAAGAACTTTTGAATTATTTTGAGAAAGAAATGTTATCGATTTAAGGAGTTAGAGTATGGCTTTTACTACAAGAACACTAAGAGATACAGTTGTTGGATCAGCTGGAGATGGTGGTACTGTTACTATCTTAGTTAATATTGCTGATGATACAACTACAACTAATGCTATTTTAGATGCAAGTGCTTTAGATGGTCATGCCAATGGTGCAAAATTGCATATTAAAAGAGTTTGGTGGGGTTTAGTTGAAGGTACTGTCGATGATAATACCGGCCATGTTAAAATTATTGAACAGGGTGATTCAGATATAACATTGATGGATTTAGCAGGAAGTGGATACTATGATGGTTCTGCTGGATTAATTGAATCTGCTGCCACAAATACAGGTGCTACTTCTGGTGATATGGAATTAGCTTGTTTAGGTACATCTGGTTTCGTAATGATTGAATTTAAAAAAGATGAAAATTACGCTTAAGGATTATTCAAATGAATACAGTTAAATTATTTTCAGAATCAGTAGAAGAAGTAGAGTACATCACTGAGGCTAAAGAAGACGGTTCAAAAAGTTACAAGATTCGTGGTATTTTTATGCAAGCTGACATAAAAAACCGCAACGGACGGGTATATCCTATGGAAATACTTGAGAATGAGGTTGGGAAGTATAATAAAAATTTTATTAAAGAGAAACGGGCATTTGGGGAACTAGGTCATCCAGAAGGACCAACGGTCAATCTGGAAAGAGTATCACACATGATTACATCTTTGACGCCTGACGGAAAGAATTTTATTGGCGAAGCTAAAATAATGGACACACCTATGGGTAAGATAGTTAAAAATTTAATGGATGAGGGTGCAAAACTAGGTGTTTCTTCTAGAGGTATGGGAAGTTTGGAATCAAAAGGCGGAGCCAATTACGTAAGAGATGATTTTTATCTCGCAACAGCTGCAGACATCGTAGCAGACCCATCTGCTCCTAATGCTTTCGTAGAAGGTATTATGGAGGGAAAAGAGTGGGTATGGAATAATGGATCACTTATTGAAGCACAGTTGCAAGGTATGAAAAAGAAATTTGATGTTAAGTCGCATCAAAGACAAGCAAAGGTGGAAGCACTGGAGTTTGCAAAATTCCTCAAGATGTTATAACTTATAAATATTAATTACAAAACAAGGAGACACCCTAATGTCCGAATTAGACCAAACAATTGAAGAACTTGAAGCAGAAGTTCTGGCTGAGCTTGAAGAAGCTGAAGACCCTACGAAAAAGGGTGCCGCTCCTGCTGAAAAGTCTAAAATGAAAAACGATGCGGAAGACACAGGCGCACCTGTTGTTGACCCAGAGCAAAAAGATGCTCCAGCCAAAAAAGTTGCTGCAAAAGCAAAAGAAGTTTCAGGCGATCCAGCACAAAAAGGTGAAGGAAAACCTATGAAACCAGAAAAACTTGCTGCTAGTCACGTTCCAGAAGAAGGTGAAGAGTTGGAAGAAGCTCGTATGACTAAAGAAATGTTGAAAGCTGCAATGCATAAAGAAATGGAAAATATGTCTGCCGTTGATCTTAAGGCTGCATACGAATCAATGCATAGTGAAGAAGAAGAGGTTGAAGAAGCCATTTCTCCTGAGAAGAAAGAAGCAATCGATGCTCGTATTAAAGACCTTGACGTTAAAGAAGACGTTGATGCTCTTATGACTGGCGAAGACCTTTCAGAAGAATTTAAGACAAAAGCAGCAACAGTTTTTGAAGCTGCAATCAAATCTAAGTTACGTTTAGAGATTGATCGTATCCATGAAGAAGTATCTAGTGAAAAAGAAACAGAACAAGAAACCTTCAAAGAAGAGTTAACTGAGAAGGTTGATACATATCTCAACTATGTTGTAGAGGAATGGACTAAAGAGAATGAATTAGCAATTGAGCGTGGACTTAAAGGCGAAATTGCAGAAGACTTCATCTCTGGACTGAAACAGTTGTTTGAGGATCACTATATTGACGTTCCAGACGAAAAGTATGACGTTTTGGAAGCACAATCTGAAAAAATTGCAGAATTAGAAGAGAAATTAAATGAGTCAATTCAGAAGAATGTTGAAATGACAGAAGATAATTCTCTATTAGTTCGAGAGCAAGTCTTTACTGAAGTATCAGAAGATTTAGCTCAAACAGAAATTGAGAAGTTCAAAGGTCTTGTAGAAGATGTTGACTTTACAG
>Ga0209709_10003683_pt1 | contig 12619 bp, 9 predicted proteins | sample ArcticOcean_MG_C_2_FD_187435 | JGI IMG/M metagenome (GOLD analysis project Ga0209709, IMG submission 187435) | Marine microbial communities from western Arctic Ocean - ArcticOcean_MG_CB4_136 (SPAdes) (version 2) | ecosystem: Environmental > Aquatic > Marine > Oceanic | place: Arctic Ocean... | reverse complement strand
CAAGGCGGAAGAATCGGAGCACAAGAAGGCGGACTCATGAACCTTGGTGGCATGGAAAAAGATTATAGAGCTGAAGGTGGATTCGTTCCTATCGGTGGCAAAGAAAAAGCTGATGACGTTCCGGCAAGATTAAGTAAAAATGAATTTGTATTTACTGCAGATGCTGTAAGAGCAGCAGGTGGTGGAGACATTGACCAAGGCGCAGAAGTCATGGAAAATGTTATGAAGAATCTAGAAGCAGGCGGCGAAGTTTCTGAAGACTCTCAAGGACTAGAGGGTGCAAGAGGCATGTTCGCTAACGCACAACAATTAGAAAAGAGAATTATATAATGGCAATAACACAATCATCCATATTACCACAACAATATAAACAAGATTTACAACAAGACTATGGTCAACAGTTAGCAGGTCTAACTTCCATACCTTTAGATACATCACAATTTGCACCAACCGTTGCAGCACAAGATCCAATGCAAACACAAGCGGCATCGCTAGCGGGTTCAGGTGTAGGTGCTTATCAACCTTATTTAAGTCAAGCAGCGACACAGGGAACACAAGCGATTGGAACAATGGGTGGAGTATCGCCTTACATTTCTGGAGCAGCAGGACTTACAGGAACGGGTGCAGGTACAGGAGCAGGATCTATTTCCTCTTACATGTCACCTTACCAATCACAAGTGATGGATACCTCTTTAGCAGAATTCGATCGACAAGCAGCAGCAAGACAACAAGGAATATCAGATGCAGCAGTTGGAGTTGGTGGCTATGGTGGTGGCAGAGAAGGTGTACAACTTGCCGAGTACCAAGCAGGATCAGATAGAAATCGAGCAATGCTTCAAGCAGGCATGTTGCAACAAGGCTATGGTCAAGCACAAGGTGCAAGACAACAAGATATGACAAATCAATTAACTTTGGGTGGAGCTCAAGCAGGACTCGCTCAAGGACAAATGGGATTAGGACAATACCAACAAGGACTAGCTAGCTTAACACCACAACTAGCAGGTGGAGATATAGGAACGCTAAGTCAAATGGGCGGAGTTCAACAGCAACAATCACAAAATGTATTGAATGCACAACAACAAGCAAATCAAATGGCAGCCATGGAACCATATCAAAGAATGGGTGTTTATGGTTCAGGTGTAGGTCAACTAGCACAAATGCCAGGACAAATTTCAACGCAACAAACACAAGATCCAACAGCACTACAAACAGCACTAGGATGGACTGGAGTCGTGGGTGGAATCATGAATCCTAGACTTGGAATACCAGATACTACAGTATAATTATGAGAACATTAAATAGACCTATGTTTAGAATGGGTGGCTCGGCTGGAAGTGGAATAACTTCGGGACTCGCACCACGTCAAGGGTATGGAAATGGTACCATGGTTGAACAAATTCAAAATCAAAAAAGTATTCTTGATGCTCTAGCACCAAGAACACCTCGACCTCAGCCAAGTATGGCTAAGGGGCTGATGGAATGGGGTTTAAATATGGCAAGTGCTACACCATCAGGAAGTGTATTAAATACAGCAGCAGAAGCAGCAAAGGGACCTTTGGCAAAATACCAACAAGCAAAACAACTTGAAACAGCTTATGGACAAAAAGAAACTAGTGAAGACAGAGCTTTAATTGCTAGTATGATTAAAGGCATGGACGATGATAAGTTATCTGCCTTAATGAAAGATGCAAAAGCAGCGGTACAATCTGGTTTGTACGAGGATGAAAATGCAGCTATTAGAGATTTGTTAAAGAAAAAAATATACGGCGTACAAGATATGCCAGGTGAAGCGGAAGCTGATAGAGTTAGAGAACTTGAACAAATGATCGCAAGAGATCAAGAAGTACCTGCGGGTATGATTAAGGGCGTCGCTCAACATATCTATAATATAGAAACGGATTTTTACCCTGAAGATGTTCGACCAGACTTAAATAGAACAAAGACATATATTAAACCTAATCACATAACAGGTGTTAAAAAAGATGCCGAAGGCGAAGTTTCCGAAATTCTTTTAGCGGCAGGATATGACAAATCGTATACTAAAGGGCAAATTTATTTTGATGCACAAACAGGAAATCTTTTCAAAAAAGTAAGTAAAGAAGGTGAAGCACCATTGTTTGTAAGAGTCGACTATGAAAATTAGGGAGGCATCATGGTACAGAAATTTATCTTTGATCCTCGTACATTAATAGACGAAGAAAAAGAAAACGAGAAAAAAAAAGTTGCAGAAGTTTTATCCGATCAAGAAGAATGGGACAAAGTTCTTGAACAAGAAACCGCTAAAGCAGAAAAGATAAAAAGCCAAGACGAAAAAAAAGGCAGAGTTGCTGAAGCTTTTGAAGAAGTTAAAGATATTTTAAAGGAAGTAAACTACTATAAAAAATATGGTGGTAAGAAATACTTAGAAGCAAAAAGAAAAGAAGATCCCGACGATCCTATCTTTGATTCTCCAACACAAAAAATAAAACAAATGAAAGAGCAGTTCAGTGACTTAGGTTCTGCTATCAAAGAAGAATTCACAGGAGAAGCTAAGGCCTATACGTTAGCCGAAACAGAAGATCCAGATCTATCAGTAGAAAAAAAGAAACCCAGTGTTTTTGATGTTGATATTAACAACGTCGGTGTTGGTCAATCTATTATGGCCTCTATTCTATCGGGTGGTATTAAAGTGGGTGCAGGATTTTTTCAATTTGGTGCCATGGTCAAAGATGCTTTTGCCGAGGAAGGTATACCTATTAATGAAAGCAACTTAGCAAAATTCAACGAGGTATTTGAGAACAGTTATATTGGTATGCTTGGAAAACATTCTGAAGAGATCGCTCGAGAGCGTGCCATCGGACGATTGACTGAGCTAGGGGTTCAACTTTATGGAGGTTGGAAAACGGCTGGTGCAGGTGCCATAAAAATAGCTGAAAAAATGACAGGCGTCTTTAACAAAGCCGCACAAGCTTATAAAAAAGGTAAATATATTAAAGCAACAGGAAACACGGACCTGTACAAAGCAGCAAAAGAAGTCAAAAAATTAAATGAGTTATCAGGTACACAGAAATTTGTAGCGACTGCTGTGGGCGGTGGATTCGGAACCGCTGCTGTTATTTATAAAGCTGAAGACATAGGAACTATCGGAGAAATATTTTTTAACGAAGGTGAATACACAGCAATGGATAGAGAAAGAGGCAAAGATGCTAAGTCGGATGCTGTAAGACAAATCTATAATAAATTAAAGCTAGGTGCTGAATTAGCCTTTCCAATAGTTCCAACTATTGTTGCAGGAGGTAAAGTTGGAAATCTGATTCTTAAAAAAAGTCGAGTGCTTGAGTATAGTAATAAAGCGTTTGAACGAACAATTGATAAACTTATTAGCAGACCTCTTAGAGCGAGAGGAAAATTTGAAGCAGAGCAATTTAAAGGCATTCAAAGAATGGAAGGAGCTAAAGAGTCAGGCCAAATTATAATAAGAGATTATCTAAAACGATTTGATAAAATTATTGGTGCCATCGAGAAAAAAGCATTGCCGGCATCAAGAGCTTCAGGTCTTACCACATCTTTATCGAATGCTTTTGTTAAATTTATTAACAAAGGAAAGTTTGCTACCAGTAAGGGTAAAATAGTTGCGCAAGGTTATAGCACAAAAGTGATTAATGAATTCATGAAGACCATGACTCAGGATCTTAAGATCGCTTCGGATGATGCAGTAGGTTTAATCGATGAATTTTACAACGTTCAAAAAACATGGGCTGATTTTTTAAATATTATATATAAAGGTAAGAATGTCAACGTAGGTAAAAATGAATTTACAGAGTTGATAAATGATAGAATCAGAAATAGTTTAGGCACAGAATTTAAAATCTTTGGAGACAAGTCCGTGAAAGCAGTTGATGAATTTGCTCCAGCCGCAAGCGTCAAGGATGAAGTGGCTCGAATCTTTATGAGATCTGCCAAAGAAAATGGAAAAACATTATCTAAAGGTGATGCGAATTTAATGGTGAATGATATTATTAAAAATGTACGTTTAGATAAAACGACAGGCATGCCAACCTTTAAATTTGGAACACGGATCGTTAACCCGCTCCATGAAAAAGCAGTAGCAACAAAGAACATTGCCGAAAACATAACAGGAGGAGGCAAGTTTAAAGCTGATAAGACGGGAGGTTTAATACAAACCCAAAATGATCTTGATGCTTTCAGAAAACTATTCGGAGAATATCAAAGAGCTGAAAAGATTATATCTAATGTAACTTATGACTTGGCGGAGATAACAGCTAGAGATACTTTTTATAATTTCATTAAAAAACAATCCGCTGAAATGATTCAACAAGGAAAGCGAGGTATCGTATACAATTCATACGACGAAGCTGTAAATGCTTTTCGTAATGTAAGTAAACCTAATAAAGTTATAGACTCTCCAATAGGTTTAGATGTACCCAGTGGCTTAGGTAAAGAAGCCTACACGCCACCCATCAATGGTATGTTTACTACAGAAAATATTGCCGATGGATTAATTAATGGATCTAAAGATGCACTAGGCCCCATAACTAAACATGCTTTGTACCAATGGGGTGTACTCATACCTAAAAGTTTGGTGCAAGCTGGTAAAACAGTGGGGGGTCCTTTTACTCACGCTAGAAACTTTTCATCAGGAGCTATCACAACGGTCTACTTAGGCAACATAGCTATACCACCTAAAGAATTAGCGAAAGCTGTAAGATCAGCTTGGAGAACAATACAACCACAATTCTTTGGACCCAACAGACCGGGTTTAAATATATCTGCTTTAAGACCTAAAGTTTATGGAGCCAACACTGCTGACCCAACTCAATTAGTAGGTGGAAAAGAATTTATAGAAGAAGGTGGACAAAGTTTATACAGATTTTTACTGGATGAAGGTATGGTTAACTCAAGTGCAAGAGCTAAAGAAGTGCAAATGTTAATTGCAGACACAGCTAAGACAGGTTTCTTAGACAAGGTCTGGAGACGATTAGGAAAAAAAACACAGAAATTTTTAAAGGGTGCACAGGAAGCTTACATAGCTGAAGACGATGGCTGGAAAATATTTAATTTCTTTGGCGAGTCTTACAGAATTAGAAGCGCTTATGAAGCAGCCATTAAAAAAGGACTTATAAAATTAAAAGATGTGCCGGGTGGAAGTTTAGATTCCATTGAGATATTAAAAATGGCAACTAAAAAAGTTAGAGATATGTTACCTAATTACAACTACGTGTCCCCCTTTATAAAAGGAGTTAGAAAATCACCTCTAGGTAACTTCGTAGGCTGGACCTCCGAACAACTTAGAACGTTTCCAAATGCAATGAGAACGGCACTGGAAGAAATTAACGATCCTATCTTTGCAAAGATGGGATGGCAAAGAGCAGTGGGTATGGCTACCACTTTAACAACGATACCGCCTCTTGCTGTATGGGGTATGATGCAAGCTTATGGATTCACAGAAAAGAAACTAGACGCATTAAAAGAATTCTTACCTGATTTCTCTAAAAATAATACCATTCTACCCATCTATGAAGATGGAAAATATAAATACATAGATTTTAGTAGAGGTTTCTTTTATGAAACGCTTATAGGTCCTGCGCAAGCTTTATTTACAAACATCGAAATGAATCCAGACAGAGCTATAATGCCTTTAATCGCTGAAGGTATGGGTAAAGCAACTGCTCAGATCATGGATCCTTTTATAGGAGAAGCTATTTGGGTGGGAGCATGGACAGATATTTTTGTGAGAGGCGGAACAGATAAAAGAGGAACAAGAGTTTGGAATGAAGAGGATGATCCAGGTGATAAGGTTGTTAAAACAATGCAGCATTTAGCGAAGACTTTTTCTATTGGATCAGCACCCGCAGTTAAAAGAGTTATAGCAGCACTTTCAGGGGAAACGATTAACGGTGTTGAGTACGAGTTATCTGATGAATTACTTGGACTACTTGGTTTTAGAGTAGCGCCATTAGATATTGAAAGATCTTTAAACTTTAAACTAAATGATTTCATGACTGCAGAACGTAATCAAAGAAATATAATGCTATATAAAACAAGAACAGGAGATCCTGTCGAAGGCAATAAATTAATTCAACAAATGGTTGAAGCTAATGAAAAAAGATATGAAAAATTTAATGAAGTTAGAAGATACATTGATGCCGCTTTATTTTTAGGCATACCTGAAGACACCATCAGAGACACATTTAAAAGAAGAGGACAGAAAAAATTATTTGATAAGATTATGGACAACGAATGGTATTCAATGGGAATAACCAAAGGGATCGAAAAAGGGTTTGAATATACACAGGAAAAATATGGTATAACCCCTACGTATGATGACTATACTAAAGATACCATACGAGATCTTCAGGACATTATGGATGACATGCCTCTTAATCAACCATGGAGAATAAAACCAAAAGATTGGTTGAGAAGGGATACACCCATGGAAATACCAGAAGGGTTCGAACCTGTCGGTGTAGCACCATTACCACCAACGCCAATGCCCGACCAGAAGCTGGTCGCAAGTGCACCACAGATTAATCAACAAACTGGGTTGACGCATAGTGAAAATGCTTTATTATCTAACGAAGAAAAAGCTATTAAATTAAGAAGCAAAGGAATGGCATAATGCCTAAACAAGACGCACTACAAAAAATAGAATCACATGAGAAACTATGCAGGATTATGCAAAAGCAAACGCACGATAAAATTCTTAAATTAGAAAAACAAATCAATAGAGTAGAAAGTATTCTTTTAGTATCTGTTGGGACCTTAATTGCTGGTATGGCAAGCATGATTTTTATGCTCATTTCACAGTAAGACTCAAAATTCCAACGCCTCGCGCGTATATCCTACAATTTAGAGGATTAGATCCAAGCCTTAAGTTCTTCACCCATTACTTGTGTAGCGATGTCAACTTTTTTACGAAGAGCTTTTACAATTTTTTCGTCAACCGTGTCTTCGGCAAGTATATCAATATAAGTCATTGGTTTAGTTTGACTAATACGATCAATTCTTGCTTCAGATTGTTTACGTAATAATAAATCATAACCATTAGAATAATAAATCATCGTAGAGGCACCGGTAAGAGTAATTCCATACCCGCCGGTCTGTGGTGTACCTACTAAAAATCGAATTTTACTTTCTGGATCTTGCATCTCTCTAATTGCTTTCTGTCGATCATCGGTGCTTGTATCACCATAGTAAGTCATCACAGATCCTGGGTATTCCTTTTCAATCTCTCTTACAATAGTGGCGATATCATGACGCCAATGCGCCCAAATAACGGCCTTACCTTCAACTTCTTCTAAAAGGTCCATAAGTTCAGTAATACGATTATTTTTAATTTCCTGCACAGAGCCATCATCAGCTTTGAAATGACCACAGGTAATTTGCTGCAATCTCATAATTTGAGTAATAGCATTAAACGTTGTTGTCATTTTCCCGTTCAATTCAGCAAGAGCCATAGACTTCATTTGTGAATAAACTCGTTTTTGTTCAGGCGATAATTGAATAATTCTTTTCATAAAAGTTTTAGGAGGTAAATCCAAACAATCATCTTTTAAGACACGATAAGAAAAAGATTTTAATTTTTCTGATAATTCTGCTAAATTTCTATAGCCCACAACGAGCTGTACCGATCTTCCATTAAAATTAGCTGTTTTTAGTAAAGCATAACGCGTACGAAACGCATAATAAGAGTCGTGATCTAAAAGCCAAGGGTCCAAAAAATAGCATTGCGTAAACAAGTCTAATGGTGATTTAGTAACAGGTGAACCAGTGAGTATTCTTCTATATTTACTTAATTTAGATAAACGCAGAATATTTTTAGTTCGTTGAGCACCAGGATTCTTGATTGTTGTGCTTTCATCAATAGCAACAAGTGCATTATGACAACTTAAAAATTTAGCAGCGAAATCTAGTCCTTTTTTAGTAGAAAACGCTTCTACATTCATAATCAGAATGTGCAGGTCTACTTCAGACTTGAAGAGAGTGTCTAATTTCTTCTGTTGTGTTTTATTAATCAAAGCTTGCCATAAAACAGTTTTTTTATCTATATGATTAACAAGGTGCGTAGGTATTTCAGAGTCAAACCAGTTTTTATAAACACCTTTTGGTGCTATAATTAAAGCACCATTAATTTTACCTTTATCATAAAGCATAGATATATTATCTAATAATACTTTTGATTTACCTGTACCCATTTCCATAAAGTAGGCAAAGACTTCTTTATTCCAGGACATTTCCAATGCTTTTAACTGATGAGCATAGGGCTTCGTTTTAAACTTATAATTTATCATTTTAATTTCTTCTTTCTATTGACATATATACAACAATATCTTATATCATGTCAAGAAAGTTATGAGTGAATATACAAATCTAAAAAAAGATAAAGAACCTATCGTTTATGTGTTGCAGGAATTACCTGGAACAAAAATGGGCCGTCCTAAATTTAATATAATAGGCGCTCAGAAATACGGTAAGTTAAAAGTGTTGTTAAGAGAAGACACACAAATTATTCTAAGTCCAGGTCCTGTCATTTTTGAATTAAGACGTTTGTTAAAAGATTACAACTCAAACGATTATTTATTATTATCAGGTGATCCATCGGTTATTGGAATTGCTGTTGCAATTGCTTCTGATATAAATAATGGAAGATTTAATTTATTAAAATGGGACAGACAAGAGAAAGTATATTACCCATTAGAAATAAACCTATATGAAAGAGGAAAAATAGATGAGTAGTGCCTTAAAGGTGCCACATTATAAGTGTATTTAATTAACAAAGGAGATAGAAAGCTATGAATGAAGACCTACAAAAAATGTTTATTAAGGATGCGCCTCAAGATGTTGATAATTTAACAGGTGCAGAAAATTTATCTGATTTAGTTCTTCAGTTACAAAAACTAGAGGACGAAGTTAAAGAAGATGAAGAAAGACTTAAAGATAAAAAACAAAAAATAGATAAACTTTCGGGAATAGCCATTCCTGAAATAATGGAATCCATGAAATTAAAGACAATGAAATTGTCGGATGGATCCGGAATAGAAATTAGAGAGATGTATAGCGCAACGATTCCTGTAGCAAATAAGGAAGGCGCTTTTAACTGGCTTCGAAACAACGGCCTGGGTGATCTTATTAAAAATGAGATTACTGTTTCCTTTGGTCGTAACGAAGATAACAAGGCGAGCGAATACGCAGACCTTGCACGAGGTCGTGGGTATCAACCATCACAGAAACTGAAGGTGGAGCCCATGACACTCAAAGCATTGTTTAGGGAGCGTTCTGAAAATAATCAAGAATTGCCCGCTGAACATTTTAACCTGTTCAAAGGAAACAGAACAAAAATAACAAGGAGCAAATAACATGACACAAGAAACAAGCAGCGAAGCAACAAAACAAGGTGGCGCAGTAGCGACTTTAGACTTTGTACAAGATTCAGGAATGGGTCTTGAGAACATTGATAAAGGAGATCTTGCATTACCTTTTCTGAAACTACTACAAAGTGGTTCAGATGAAACAAAGAAAAAACATGCTAAATATGTTGATGGCGCTGAAGCCGGCATGTTCTACAATACAGTAACTAAAAAGCTGTATAGTGGAGAGAAGGGAATTGAATTAATTCCTGTCTTTTATAGAATGACCTACCCTGAATGGGCGCCTTTTGAAAGAAAAGAAGGTAGACCTGTTCATAATGATAGAGGTCCTGGCATTATGGCGAAGACAACTCAAAATGAACAAAATAAAGATATGTTGGATAATGGTAATCAAATCATTAAGACAGCAAATCATTTTGTTATTATCAATGGAGACAGACCAGAAAAAGCTCTGATGACGATGAAATCTACTCAATTAAAAGAGAGTAGAAATTGGAATTCATTAATGGAAAATGAATTTGAAATCGATCCAAAGAGTAAGAAGGCTGTACCAGCACCTATATTTTCTAGAATTTACAAATTAAATTCTGTTGAAAATTCAGGAAGCTTTACTTGGCATGGATACAAAGTATCCTTACTAAGAAAAATAGATAATGCTGCTCTATACCAAATAGCTAGAGATTTTCACAACTCATTAAAAGCAGGCCAAAAGAAAACTGCTGAAAGTGTAGGAGAAGATAAATCTAATTATTAGTTTCTCGTAAGAGGAATGAGGGCGGGAGCGGGAGACTTAACTCGCCCTTAATAAAGGGATCATTATGTTTGAAAAATATATAAAATTATTTACTGGCTATGATGGCGATTTTGGTATCGCTGACATGTCCACAGCAAAGTTAGACTCAGAAAGAAATAAACTTAAACCGGATTACGAATGGTCTGGAAGACCTGTCACTCCCTTCGACTATAAAAATCACATCGAAGGCAGAATATCCATCGGTATACAACCCTGTAGACTTGACAAAACAGCACAATTTGCTTGTATTGATATAGATCCAACAAATTATGCAGATTTTAAGGTAGAAAATTATTTAGCTTTATTTGAAAAATATAAATTACCATTAATACCACTACTCTCTAAAAGTGGTGGACTTCATTGTTACATATTTTTAGAAGAACCAATTCCTGCTGCAGATCTAATAGAAGCATTAAAAGCATTTCTTCTTCCTTTAGAATTAAAACCAACCACAGAAATTTTTCCAAAACAAAAAGAATTAAAGGCAGACAACAAAGGAAATATCAAACCAGGCAACTTCATTAATCTACCGTATTATGATAATGGAAAAACAACAAGATACGCTGTAGATAAGAATAATTCTAAACTATCATTAGAAGAATTTATAAAATTAGCTAATGAATCTAAAATAACACGAGAGAAATTAGATGCATTAGTCGAAGAAACACACAAGAATATTTTACTGGGCTCTAATCCGGAATTTTCTGATGGCCCTCCGTGTCTAGCTAGATGTTCAAAAAACAAATTAGACGATGGTAGGGATCGATTTATGTATAACTATATGGTTTTTGCTAAAAAGAAATATAAAGACAAATGGCCCGACTTTGTATCAAAAGCAAATTATGCTTACCTAGAAAACCCATGGGATAAATCTAAATTAGATCAAAAATTAAAAGCTTGGGATAAAGAAACAGCAGGACATACCTGTTATGAAGACCCTATTCAAGACAAGTGTATGAGAAGCCTATGCTATTCTAGACCTTTTGGAATTAAGTCCGATAGTATTAATGCCTTCCCCGATGTCACAGATTTTCAAGTTATAAGATATGAACAACCGGAATATAGATTTAATGTGGTTATGCCCAATGATGATACATGTGAAGTTGTTATTCCTAGTTTAAAATTAATGACAAACCAAAAAGAATTATTGGGTTTAATATGGGATCAAGCTGAAACTTATTTTGAACCTCTCAAACCAAAAGATTTTAGAGCTAAATTAAACGAGTGGAAAAAAAATGGTCAAACAATCAAACCACCGGAAGGAACGCACATAGATGATATTTTAGCCGAAGAATTATATCAATATTGTGTCAATGGACCAAGAGCAAAAGAAAGAATACAAATTAAAAATGGTGCCTGTGTGACAGAAGAAGGATATCATTATTTTAAATTTCAATCTTTCATTACTCATTTAGGAAATAGTTGGAAAGTTCCTGAAGAGAAAATAGGACAAAAATTAAAAGAGAAATGTAAAGTAGAATTTAGTCATTCATTTAATGTAGATGGTAAAACAGAGAACGTTTGTAGAGTAAAACAATTAGAAACAAAACAAATTGCTTACAAAACTACCGAAAGAAAAGGATCTAATTATTAATGGATAACGGTTTGACGGAGGATATAATATTAATTACCTTCTTTTGTATTCTTTCCTACCACATAACAGGACTTTTATTATGAGATATAAAGTTATAGGTCCCCCAGGTACAGGAAAAACAAGAAGACTTTTAAATGAAGTCCAGAACTATATTAAAAAAGGCATACCCTTGGGTCGTATTGGTTATTTTGCTTTTACACGGAAAGCAGCAGGTGAAGCAAGAGACAGATACTTAAAAGTTGAAACACATTTAACAAAGAAAGATATAAAACATTTTCAAACATTACATTCATTAGCTTTTAATAATCTAGGTTTAAAAGAAGAGAATGTTATGCAAGAACTTAATTATAAAAGAATTGGAGAGGAATGTGGTATTCAAATTAAATATGCATCCTATGAAACCAATAACTGGAATGGTATTTTTTCCTCAGACAGTGAGTATTTAAATTTAATTAACCTAGCACGAGTAAGACAAAGTTCTCCATTAGAGGAACTCGATCGAAATGAACATCTCGGAAAAATAGAAAGATTTAAACTAGATGCAATAGCTAAAGAAATAGATGCTTATAAAGACCAAAAAAAATTAATTGATTTTACAGATATGTTGGATAAATTTTTAGATAAGGGAGATATTAAAAATAAGTTCGATGTTATTTTTGTAGATGAGGCACAAGACTTATCTCTTATTCAATGGAAAATGATACAAAAAATAGAAGAGGATAATCAATGTGATGTATGGGTTGCTGGAGATGATGACCAGGCTATCTTTGGTTGGGCCGGTGCAGATGTAGACTCTTTTATTGACTGGAAAGCAAAAGAAATACCACTGCAACAATCAGAAAGAGTGCCAAGCGAGATACAAAT
>Ga0209709_10003678_pt1 | contig 12633 bp, 10 predicted proteins | sample ArcticOcean_MG_C_2_FD_187435 | JGI IMG/M metagenome (GOLD analysis project Ga0209709, IMG submission 187435) | Marine microbial communities from western Arctic Ocean - ArcticOcean_MG_CB4_136 (SPAdes) (version 2) | ecosystem: Environmental > Aquatic > Marine > Oceanic | place: Arctic Ocean... | reverse complement strand
CATGGGTCCAACCTTCCATCTTTTCACAAATTTCGCCTTCTGCTTGTTCCTGTGTCATCATTACCACTCCGTTAACCAAGGCCAAGCACCATCTGCAGTTACTGGGCGCAGGCCATTCTCGTCTCGAATCCAAGTGTCTTCACTACCAATACTACCTTCTTGATAGACAACTTTTGGCTCAATCGCCATCGTGCCTCCAACTGGCAAAGGCCGATCAAATCCTGTTGCAACAACTGGAGATTCATCCAATTGAAGCCCGACTGAATGACCGAGAAATCGACTTTGGTCTGGGTTCATTCCCATAAGATGGTCTTGATAGCCAAGCTCCACGGCAAGCCCATATGCTTCATTCCAAGCGTCTTCACATGTGTCGCCTCGGTCAAGTACATCGACTACTGTGTCCTTGACGGCTAACATGTCTTCAAGGCGTTGATGCCATTGTTCAGATAATGTTCCTGCGACAAACATTCGCGTCATGTCAACGATGTAGCCGCGATGGGCGTGGACAAGGTCGACCAGAACCGGTTCATTGGATTTAATTCGTCGGAAACCCGACCCCATACCCGAAAGGGGATGAGCACCGGTTCCACCTACAGCAGAATCGAAGAAAGAAGGAATTCCTCCTGCACGACCGGATACGATTACGCCTCGGTCGCATTGAAGGGGGTATCGGCGCATGTGCACATTTCCTCCAAAACCTTCTGAACGGCTGATCGCTTCGGCTGCAGCAACCAATTCCAGTTCACTAATTCCTTCACCACCTACTGCTTCGACTGCTTCAAACATCCGAATTTGGATTTCTGCTGCAACGTCCATTTGCTCCATCTCCCATTGAGATTTTATTTCTCGCTGTCGGTGGATGATACCTGTGACATCTGGACAAGTGCCTAATTCACTGAATACATTGACGAATCGTTGTAAATAGGTTGCTGGAATTTCTCCAAATTGAAGTCCTGGTGCGGAAGTCATCCCGCGCTTACGGAGTGCTTCAACCAATTGAGCCATACGAGGGAATGCTAGTACTTCGTGGGGCGTGTCATCGCCTCCTCCTTCGTATTGAGCGCGTTGGAGTGACCGGCGGACAAATAACACGGCTTGGCTGTTTTCGGCACCTTGAGCCGGAATATACATCGAAGCATTTTGTCGACCGCCCGCGTAGTAGTACAGGTCGACAGGGTGTTGAATGAAAGCACCTGAGAATCCCGCTTCGGCTAAGTATTCCCCTAAACGATGTTGTCGGTCGGCTAATTCAGAAACTGGAACCCTCCAGTCTTCCCCATCGGGGCCAGTGAGGTCAGCCTCATTCCAACCGCTCATGGTTGAAGGGTGATGGCGACCGTTCAAAACGGCTCCGCTTAAACTTCGACCACAGGTGGCGTCCAAGCCTCGGTTTCATCAAGGCGGTTTTGAGCAATATCACAATACTCTTGAGAGAGATCGACACCGATGTATGTTCTACCAGTCATCTTTGCAGCAACACAGGTCGAGCCAGAACCATTGAAGGGGTCAAGTACGATATCCCCGGCAAAGGAATACATCTCTATGCAGCGTTTTGGTAGTTCAACTGGGAACGGTGCAGGATGGTTAACACGGGAGGCGCGTTCGGTAGGAAACGACCAAATCGATTTGGTATGGTGTATGAAATCATCACGGGGGATAGTGTCGATTCGCCCTTCTGTGCGTTCCGATTTCTCGCGCATCAGTTTGTAATTACCTTTCGAGAACACGAGCAAGTATTCATGCACATCTCTTAGACAAGGGTTACTTGCACTTTGGAAAGAGCCCCAAGCACAGGAAGAACCTGCACTTGCTGATTTATCCCAAATGATTTCACCTCGCATCAAAAACCCGAGTTGATTCATCATGATGTTGATGTGACTGGAAAGTGGGATGTACGGTTTGCGTCCAAGATTAGCCACATTGACCACCATTCGGCCACCAGGGGCGAGAACACGGTAACACTCTGAAAAAACATCATACAATAATTCAAGATATTCGCTCAGAGAAAGGTCTTCGTCGTAGACTTTACTGGCGTTGTATGGCGGGGAAGTCACAACCAATTGAACACAGTTATCTGGCAAGTCTAAATTTCGTGAATCACCTGCAATAAGGGTGTTAGCAAGTGTTGGTGGTAATTCCTGTTGACTTCCAACTTCGCGACTTGAAACGATTCCATCGTAAAGACGACTGCCGTAATATACCGATGCATCATGGCCTTCTCTCTTTGATACTCCGAAGGAAGAAGTGCTGGTGCCTGCACGGCGACGTGGCCCTTTGAGGGATTCATCCTCTGCGGATTCTTCCTGCGCCATCCTTTGAGAGCGAACTTTACGACTTTATCACCTTTCGCGCCACGAACAGGGGGGAGGCGCGCGGTTATGGGGTTTCGAAAAGGAACCACGGGGCGTTTTGACCCGTTGCAATGAAAAACCGATAGCGTTTGGATTGTTCAATGGCGAGTGTCTTGACCCTCGACAATGTCAATGTTGACAACATGACTGTTTTGGTTCGTGTCGACATCAATTGTCCGCTTCACCCGGGTACTAAATCCTTCCTTGACATCACTCGTATTCGTGCTATTGTGCCGACATTGAATCGTTTAACAAGTGCTAAAGTTGTCCTCCTTGCCCATCAATCTCGACCTGGGAACCAGGATTTTACCTCCACTCTTGGTCATTCACGTGAACTCGGACGTATTCTCGGACGACCTATCCAATGGGTCGATGACCTTGCAGGTGAGAAAGCGATGAAAGCGATTGAAACATTAAAGTGCGGAGAGATCTTGATGTTGAACAACGTTCGAATGTATGATGAAGAGATCAAAACCAAAGGGGATTTCAATACGCATTCAGAAACAATAATGGTTCAGAATCTCGCGAGTGTAGCAGATTTATTCGTCTATGATGCATTCGCATGTGCCCATCGAAGCACACCATCTGGCGTCGGTTTTACCTACTTGATTCCATGCGTTGCTGGTGACTTGATGAAAAGCGAAATCAGCCAACTCGACCGGGCATTGGATAACCCTGTTCGTCCTTGTATTGCTGTTTTGGGTGGAATAAAAGTTGATGATTCTATTCTCGTGGCTGACAACATGCTCCGAAACAACATTTGTGACGAGTTCTGGCCGACTGGGGGGGTCGCAAACTTGCTCTTGGAACTCTCTGGTGTCGAAATTGGGGCAATCAATCATGATTTTTTGGTCAATGAATTGGGTAAAATGTGGCATCAAACTGTTGAAACTGCTAAATCACTGTTGAGCGACTTTGGCAAAAAAATACGCCTCCCTGTTGATGTTGCAGCAAACATCGAAGATAATCGAGTGGACCTAAATGTCGCTGAACTTCCGATTGATGCGCCGATTTTTGATATTGGAATTCAATCGATTCTTAACCTTTCAGCAGCCATAAAATCAGCAGGAACCATTCATCTAAATGGTCCAGCGGGTGTATTTGAGTTGCCAGATTTCGCTTTTGGGACCGTCGAGATGTTGAATGCTTGTGCTGAAACCGAAGGATATGTTGTTGTCGGCGGCGGTCATACTGCTACACTCATCGCCAAACATGGACTCGCCAAGAAAATGGATCATCTTTCGACCGGAGGAGGAGCATGTTTGGATTATATTGCTGGAAAAACACTCCCTGCTATTGCAAGTCTTGAGGCAAGTGCTGATGCATTTACTCTCAATATTGCTCGAAGTGTCGATCAGTAAGAGCCACTGGGGAGATTCGAACTCCCGACCTCCTGATTACGAATCAGGTGCTATACCAGCTAAGCCACAGTGGCGCAAACCAATCGCAGCATCGAATGAACATAAGGCAAACGGTTGAAAGTGTTCATGTGGGTTGAGCCTAACCCAAGTTCATGGCCGATGATTTGAGTGTGCGGTATCGCAACGCGGTCCTGTATGATGAAAGCGGCCACAAACACGTCGGTGATTTGCTTCTCCACGACGATGGGGATTGGTCTGAGTCAAAGGGTGACGAGGATGTTCAGCACGACCTAGATGGGTCAGGGAGACTCATTACTCGGAGTTTACAAAATTGGCACACGCATTTGGCAATGCAATTGAATGCTCGAGATTTTAGCGATGGTTTTCCACTCCACCGTTGGTTAAACGAAGCGATATTTCCTACTGAAGCACGGTTGAACCCTGAATATGTTCGTGTTGGTGCACAAGCAGCAGCAGCTGAAATGATTCGAACTGGTTCCTCATTTGCTGCGGACATGTACTTCTATCCAGCCGTTACTGGCAAAGTACTCGGCGATGCTGGATTACGTGGCTTAGTTGGCGGTCCAGTCAGCGATACTGCACTACCGTCTCATCCTAATGTTGCATCTGCTTTGGATGAACTTGATTCAATACTAAAACAACAAAAAATAGAGAATAAAATCCAATACGCAATTGCAACTCATTCAATCTATCTTTGCAGCGAAGATACACTGCGTAGAGCATCAGAATTGGCTGAAAAGCGAAATGCGCGCCTTCACATTCATGTGAGTGAAACTCGAAAAGAAATCGCTGATTGTCATGAAAGAACGGGATTATATCCTGTTGAATATCTCGACAGCCTCGACTTCTTCAAGCCCGGAACCGTGTGTGCTCACGCTTCTTGGGTTAAGAAAAATGAAATCCGAATGTTGGCAGAACATGAGGTGACTGCCGTTCATTGCCCATCATCAAATATGAAAATCGCTTGTGGAGGTACCATGTCTCTACCTGCATACAACGATGCCGGCGTCGATGTCCGAATTGGCACGGATGGTGCTGCTTCTTCGGGGAGTGGCTTGGATATGCTGGCTGAAGCACGTCTTGCAGCATTGGTTCAACGCCATGACCACTGGGATGCTACACTGCTTCCCGCAGCAGATGTGTTTTCAATGGCTACCAAAGGCAGTTTAGATTGGGCTGTATGGAATCTTGATGATATTCGAATGAGGCCATTGGGGCGTTCTGGAAACCGTCATCTTGCGAATCTTATCTTCAACGGTGCAGATTGTATGGACTTGTGGGTTGATGGTCAAGCACTCAGGATGAATGGCATCACGCAAACTATTGATGAAGAGTCTGCTTGGAATGAATTAGACCAAGCGGTGGAGATGTATTACGAAGGCGTTGAGTAATCATTCCATTCGTGACAATGCCAAGCCGCCAATACCGATTAGGAAACTGAATAAATAGGTCGGAAATGAAGCAGAAATTTTGACTTCATAATCTACATTTAATTCAGTTCCTGCTGGAAGTTTTTGATATGCGCCGATGCCAGCATAATGGTCTCCAGAGGTGACGCGCCATTGAGCACCGATCGACCCATCATTAGATGTCGTTTCGTATCCTGTATCACCATATTGGCAAACTTGGCCGCCTGAAAGCGAGTCTAGGTAAGCCCCTCCATTGGCTCGTATGCCATCGCATTGGTCTTTCTTCGCTTGGTCCGCAATCACCAAGAAGATGTCTTCTCTGTCCCAGGTGATGGATGTATCTGCACTGATGAAGAGTCCTGCTGGGTTACTTGGTAACGCTTCATCTGAAAAGAATACGAAACCGTCAATGCTCAGTGTAGGTATATCTTCGACTTGACCTTCAATTGTATAGCCAACCGTTCCGAAGACTATGATGAAGACTGCAAGTCCTGCTAATCCGTAGCCAATCGTTTTTCTTTGAACCATCTTCATCCGCCTCACATTTGATAGAACGCTAAGGCGAGAATAACATAACTTGCCAATAACATCGAACCTTCAAGCCAATTTGATTTGCCATCACTCATTATTGAATTAGCGACCAGTACAGCGATGAAAGTCGCAGCGGTTTCAAGAAGTCCGAATTCTAAAGTGAGACCGACTCCAAGGAACCAAGCAAACAGAACCATGACCGGGGCGACAAATAAAGCGATTTGCACACTACTCCCAATGGCAATGGCGATGGAAAGGTCCATCTTGTCTTTTCCAGCAACGATAACGGCTGTGAAATGTTCAGCAGCATTACCGAAGAAAGGTAGTAAAATTACGCCGATAAAAAGTTCAGGTAAGTGCCATTTATCAACTGCTACTTCAAGACTGTGAACTAAGATATGAGCCATCCAAGCAACTAGAATGGTTGAAAGAAGAAGCAGAATCCATGCATCTCTATTGCTCATGTGTGGATTTTCATGGTCACCATGGCCGGCTTCGGTGGCAAATACGTCGACGTGAGTTTTGAGTTGGAACAATAGAGCTAAACCGTAGACGATCAATAAAACAATTGCTGCATAATGAGAAAGTTTCTCTACCTCGCCCAATGAACCACCTGCATGATGAACCGCACTTGGAATAATAAGTGCAACAATCGCAAGTAACAGAAGGGACCCGTTCATTTGTCCTGCATCTTGGCTGAAATGCTGAACTTTGTGATTCAATCCACCCCAAACCATTGCAAGTCCAAGTACCAACAAGAGATTTCCCAAGATTGAGCCAATCAGAGATGCCTTGGTCACCGTAATCATTGTTTCAGCGATTTCAGGGTTTTGTGACGCGGTGTACAAAGCCAGTCCTGCGATAATCATCTCAACAGCATTTCCGAACGTGGCATTAAGAAGGCCGCCAACAGCCTCTCCAGTACGCAAAGCAATCTCTTCAGTGGCTTTACCCATAAGGAAAGCGAGCGGCATTATCGCAATCATGGAGAAAACGAATGCAAGGCCGCCCTGGTGAGTGAAATTGGCGTAAAAAGCCATTGGAATGGCCAAAAGAAGGTAATTTAATTTATTCTTTCTTGGGTCAAAAGATGCCAACAAATGGTCCATAGCCTCTTCAATTTCATCTGTTAAGTCATTCGATACCTCGATGACCATACGCTCTGGAGGTTCCGACATGTTTTGGTCGAAGGTGACTCACCCCTTGACTTCACCGCTTCGATGGAGAATCAATCGTCACTCTTTTTACGGCCAACTGTACGTCGCTTTGGTGCCTTTCGAGGGGCCGCACGACGTCCAACTGCACGCTTCTTAGCAACAGGCTTTTCTTCCTCTTTCTCGTCATCATCATCGTCATCGTATTCGCCCCAATCAATGCCGTCATCATCATCGTCATCTGTTTCTTCGGGGAGGTCGGGGATGTCCTTCTTTCGGCGTGTTTTACGCGAAACAAGGTTCACTGCAAATGGGTCCTCTTCCTCTTCAGGTTCTGGTTCTGGTTCTGATTCTGATTCAGGTTCCATTGATTTTTCTTCGGACTTGCCGCTGGTATCTGTTACCGTATCCATGTCTAGATCTTGTGAAGTACCGATAAATTCTGACATCCAGTCTTCATCTTCGTCATCTTCATCGCTCTTCTTCTTCTTTGGACCGCTCATACTGGTTCGGATAATTACCAGCATTACGATTAAAGAAAAGACAAAAATTCCCGAAAGAATCCATACAAGAATGTAAGGTGGATCCGTCATTGAAGGGTTGATAATAGTGGGTTCAGGTTCAGGTTGAAGTGACTCAACATAGTTACATGAGGTTGTTCCATCGAGGCGATTCCGACAATCATCAACCACAAAAATCACGCTGGCTGAACGCTCATTTCCTGCGGAATCGATTGCCCGAACAAAGACTGCGTGTTGACCAGGTAGGAAGTTACCAGCAGAGAATTCAAGGTCTAGGACAATTGAACTGTTATCGCCGTTGAGGTCGGTAACAGAAGTCGCTTCAGTCCATGGCGTAGAAAACGATTGGCCACTGCCGTAATTGTAGGTGAATTTGTATTGGAATGAATCGATTCGAACATCATCGAGAGCGCCGGCAAGAACTTGGATATTATTGCCATAGAGGTATTTGGAACTACTATCGGAACTCGATGAAGGAGAATAAATAGTTACTTGGGGTGGAACTGCGTCAACAGCTCGATCAGTCCAAACTTGTGTGGCTTGATTATTTGCCAAATCCTCCATTTGGACTTCAAATATCATATCTCCTGCAATGGTGGCAGTGGTGATGAAGAAATCAAATTGATAGACAGGCCCTCGGTCTGGATCTCCGGCGTTTTCTTGGATCAAAGCCATTTCTTTGATACCACTTGAAATATCACCACCAGGCACTGTTGTGATGTTGATCATTACGCTTCCCTGCATTAGGTACTCATCAAACTCAATTTGAACTTTATAGTCTCCGGCAACCAAAGACGGACTGGTAAATGCTTCATTATTATCATTCACTAGAAGAAGAGTTCCTTGAGGGGATTTGGTGTCCTCAGTCACTTTAATAGAATTCGAGAAGATCCCTGAAAAAGTTTCAGTATTGCTGTTACCCCACTTATCGGTGATGATCACTGCATACCATACCTCGCGGTCTACATCTTCGGGGATGTCAAGTTGACGGTAGAATGTGTTTTGCTCAGAAGTTCCCGCGTTAATATTGTCAATAGCCAGTTCCCATCCCTCTTCATCGATGAAACTAATTTCACTTTCATCTTCGCCAAATGGTTCACCGTAATGGCGCCATACTTGGTAGATTTCATCCGTTTCCAACTCAGAATTGAACCATTCTAGAGTCACTATATTGAGTGAGCCTATAGACTCAACGACTTTCATTGCAGGACGAGCAGGAGCGATTGTATCTTCTTTGTTATCACTCGCTATTTGGAAGACGTTTTGATCTAACCCCTTGTACATGTAGGTCCCTGAAAGATGACCATAAAGAGCTTCAGTCGTGACAAAGTAGAACGGGTTAGCGTCATTAATCCCTTCAGGCAAGTCAACATCGAAATAGCCGATACCATCACTCACTGAGCCAAGCCAGGTGAGTGAATCGTTACCTGATGGGCTCGCCCAATGTACTCCTTGAACCCGATATGATGATGTCCATATGTGGTAGCGTTCCCCTTCGACACCCAGTTGGTCGGTCCAAGAGACCCGTGTAGTCTTGTTGCCAATAAATTCAGCATAAACATCTGAAGGTTCGGCAATCCAAGGGGTGAACGCATCTTCTTCCACAGTGTCAGAACAAGCGTTCGGAGATATATCTGTACTGAATACATCGTACGAATCAACCGTGACTACACAATAATATGCAAAGCCTAAGCGTCCAGTAGGCACTTCATACACAAAGGTCTGATTACCTTCTGGAATAGTTCCGAGGTATTGAACATCCCAACGAAAGGTAGAATTAAACGGTGTACCAGACATGTAGATTCGGTAAGATTCCCCGCTTTCACCAGTAGCATCATTCCATGTAACTGTAGTTTTTCCACCACCAGTTGTTGGTTCTGCAACAAACTGAGCGTTCATCGAACTAACTTGCGTTGGAGGCATGTTGTCCTCCGAAATTGGAGAAGTCATGGCGTTGTTTGAAAGGAAGCGGGCATCCATGTAGTCAATTCCAGGTGCAATTCCATTTGGAAGCAAGTAGGTGATTGAATAATAGGCATCTCGGTCAGTTTGTTCTGGCACAGGGATTGTCAGAGTAGAGTTCCCAGCATCAAGTATGGCAATGGGTGTTTCAATTGACATCATGTTCGCACCATTTGCCCGGGTAATTGGGTAGGATGTTCTGTAGAGGTGGGTTTGGTATGCGTTGGGTCCGGTTTCAGGATGAATTTGGAACAAATCGTTATAATTGATCCATTGCAATGTGGTGTTACTAGTTTCTGGGTCGAATGAGCCAATGATGTTGTAGGGTGTACGGATAGGTGTTGTTTGTTCATACACAGGAACAAGGGTCGTGGAAGCACCCGCATCGAGGTCAAACAATTCAGTCCCATTGCCAAGCGTTGTGGTTACGGCATAATAGAAACTGTCATTCACACCTGGGGAAATGAGGAAAGAAGTCTCGTGTGTGCTTTCGCTTACCGTTCCATTGATTCCCATGCATTCGAATGCATCATTAAAAACCGCAGTCATGGAGCAGGCTATGATTCCAGTATCAAAAGGAGTCAAACTGTTAATGTTTGCAGAAGTGATGATGTCACTTGAGCGATAGACATTGTAGGTGGCAGAAAAGAGGCCTTGAAGAACTGAACCATCAAAATTGATGTTTCTCCAAGTCACCGTAGTGGTCTCAGAGATAGGGTCAAACATGGCATTGATATCTTGGGCCTGTAAATTCACAGGGTTACCGATATCTTCCGCAGATACATGGTTGAGAGGTGCCAATGCAAGAAGCATGCAAAACACAAGGAAAATCGCTTTTCTCTTGCCTTCAGTACCGGGCAATCTGTCTGTCATCATTCCTCTTGTCACATGCAACGGTTATGAGCATGTCGCACATTCAACCGTTAAACAAGGGTTTCAGCACACCCCTACGGGGTGACCACGAGGTGAAGATTATTCTTCTTCAAGAGAGTGATTTGGTTGAGGTAATGGGTCTTCGGAATCGATACGTGATATCTCAGATTTGGCTTGTTGGAAACGGACAAGAAAGGTCCACAGGCCACCAAAGGCAGAGATCAAAACAATTAGACTCATCGGGTTGATTGAAATATGGTCCAAAATACCAGGGAACATACCAAAGTCTTCAACGCCTGCGTGAATGAAAATCCCAGTGAGGAAAATTGCTACAACCGAAAGAATTGTTCGGTCTGCTCTGGAAAAACCACGATAGTTACGTGAACCGGCAACTGCTTGAGCTTGAGTGCCCATGTATGAGCCGAGTAAAGTAAGCCAAGCGGCGATCAACCCTAAGGTGAAATCCCCTACGAAAACAGAACCTGCTATGCACATAATCCAAACTGCATCCAGTAAACGGTCAAAGGTGTGGTCAAGATAGTCGCCCCAGCGAGTCACATTGCCATATTTACGTGCTAGAGGGCCGTCTAAACCATCTAAAATCATAGCCATAATAATCAATAATCCACCGCCAAACAGCATATTCGCGCCGTAAGCAGTATCATCCGCAGTCAAAATTGCAAGTCCGCCGAGTGTGCCTATGGGGAGTGCAACCCATGTTACCGTTAATGGTTTCACACCGGAAAGTGAATCTAAAATCGGATTCAATATACCTTCCCACGCTTTCCGTAGTTTCTCCAAAACCATGATTCTCAATCTCTTGCCGTAAGCGAGGGGTGTTTGTTGTTGCGGTTCTTCGTGAGCAAAAAAGGGCGTCTTACATCCACCCAATCGCTTGCGAACTGGATTCTGCAAGTGAAAGAGATGGGCATTGATTCTCCAACCATTCTACAATCTGTGATTGCATTTCTTCAATAGTTAATGAAGTGCTATCAAGTTCTAAAATCGGTGCTTCGATTTCAAATTCCAAAAGTTCAGACCATGTTCCAGAAAGTAATTCCCATTCCACATTTGCTGCAATTTTCGTCGGTGAATATGCTCTGGACTCCAATCGTTGTTTCAATTGTACAGGATTACAACGCAAAACGATGATAGCGTCGACTTCAAGAAAATGTGAAAGGTGGCCATCGATGAAGGTAATTCCCTCTCCATCGTCGTGCCATTTTTCAGCTAAAAGATGGATGTCGAGTGGCGCTGAATCATCGGCTGCATCGACTGTGCCCAAGCACCCATACTGCTCTGCTAATTCTTGCAGAGAAAGTACCGAAAATGACTCGCTTAATGCTTCACAAAGCGTGGTCTTACCTGTACCTGGCGTACCTGTAATTGCGATGCTGGCTCGTTCGTCCATGTAGCCCCATGGCCTCAGCCAAATAAACGCCAAGGCTTGATGTCCTGACGTATGAACGATTCCGAATGGGTTTTACCTTGACCGAGGCGAACAGGCAAAGGCATGATAGGTCATCACTTACAGCAGTGATTGTCGCCATGTTTGGAATGAATGACCCCGCTCAAACTCTGCTTCAATTGGAGCGGTATATCGAGGATGGGCGAATGGAAATGTCAGAGGTCATGGCAACTCAATTCACAGAGATGTTTCTCTCACAGAAAAAAAGAACTGCTGATGCACAAATTATGCTTGTCAAGGGTTTGCGAATACTTTGTGATGTTTTTTTGGCCCGTGGTAAAAATCAACGGGCGATTGCTAGTGTGAAAATTCTCCATCGTGAACGGAAAAAAATGATTGGAATACTCGCCAAAGGGGCTCCTGATTTGCTTGGAAAAATGACTGCTCCCGCTGAAGATTATCGTCGTGCTGGGAAAATTTATGCCGCAGCAGGAAAAACGCGGGCTGCTATGAAGGCTTTTTCCAAATGTGAACAACAATCGCCTGGCCATGTAGCCAGTGCGATGGAGGCGTGCCAACTGCTTGGTTTCGATAAGACACTTGTCAAGCGATTCATTTCCACGATTCATGCCGCAGGGCCTGTTATTTTGTCAAATGGGCGCTTTGAATTACAACCTCTAAATTTGCCTGAGGCAGATGCTCGCGAGGTACAAACTCTCTTGCAATCCGCAGTTGATGCAGGAGTCGGTTCAACTGATGCTTGTCAGCAACAAGTCACTCGAATCTCAGAAGAAATCAGTGCGATTGAACGCGGTGAAGCAGCGGCAAACGCTCGACTGCAAGCAGCAATGGATCTGTTAAAACCACAACACGATTACTACAAGTATTGAGCATGGTAACGAGAGATGGATTTGAACCATCGATCTCCGGGTTATGAGCCCGACGGGATATCCAGACTACCCCACCTCGTTATGGCCTTGGCTGAACTCCTCCCGTTCTTCAATGCACCGATGGCCCTCTCAAGCGATATGTCATACAAAAT
>Ga0209709_10003676_pt1 | contig 12636 bp, 10 predicted proteins | sample ArcticOcean_MG_C_2_FD_187435 | JGI IMG/M metagenome (GOLD analysis project Ga0209709, IMG submission 187435) | Marine microbial communities from western Arctic Ocean - ArcticOcean_MG_CB4_136 (SPAdes) (version 2) | ecosystem: Environmental > Aquatic > Marine > Oceanic | place: Arctic Ocean... | reverse complement strand
TATATGATTACAAGAATGACGAATTAGTTGAAATTTTTACAAAACAATTATGTGTTCCCGTAAAAAAACTTAAATCTGACTCAAATGAGTAGTAAGTTTAGTTAGGGAATAATAAGATATACCAAACAAAATTGTCTTACTTAATAAACCGGTAAGACCTATTCTCCCATCTACATTAAATAATGATGGAGCAAATCGCACCAAAACTTTCTGAAAATAAGGTAATTGATATAAAAAGAAAAGGACCATAACAAAAATGGGCGTTTGCAATTCTTCATATAATGAATCTAAACTATCTTGTTGTTTTTTAACTTGTTTATTTTGTTTTCCTATACTTTCAAATGTCGAATCATCTTCAATATAATTAGACGTTGTGGATTCTGGAACAAAATTGGGTCGTACCTGATTATCAGCTGTGATTTGATTTGTTGTCATAGGAATATCACGACTAGACAATTCTGTTAAACCATTTTGATTTGCTTGTTGAAGTCCTAAAACAATTTGATTGATTGAATTTTGCGATAATTGTGCTGGAGGGATAGGTGGTCCTCCTACATTATTATGAGACAGTTCTTGTTTCTCCAAAACAACTCTATTTGGTTGGGCGGACATTTTATTGGGTAACCCGGATATACTGGATGTTCCTGATGGTTCAGGGTCAACAACTGTAGATTTGCCTACTGCTAAAGACATATAATAATAGTAAATATTCAATAATTATCTACTATTACGCAAAAGGTATCACTTTTTTTGTTTTATCACAAGTGCCTGTTTTTTTCTCAAAAGTATAACATTTATTATTATAACCAAACGTTTTTTTGTCTATATCTGTATATTTTGGTCCAAAAAATACTAAACAACTCCTCTCATTACATACTTTTCTAAAAAGAGTCGCCAGTCCTAAACCTAACACTGCTGAAATAACCATTTTACTATATCTACCATATAATAACCTTTTCACTTGAAAGACCATATATAATATATGATTAATTTAATTTATAGGATATTCTATTATTTTTCCTTTATCTTCTGGACAATCTATTTCTTTCGCTGAAAAACTATGACACGTTCCTCCTTTGTCTTTGTATTGAAGTTTGTCAACATTATCTGGAGTAGGATAAACATATATAGTTTGAGTATCAGGTGCTGATATATATACTAGAAACATACCAAATGCAAAAAATAATATAAATGTTGGTGCGTGAAAAAACTTCATATAATATGTACAAATATTATCTTAATTGTATATTTATCACTTCTCCTTCGTGTCCAGGAATATTTATTTCTAATTGTGATAACGTGTGATGTTTCTGTATTAAGTTATATGTATTATCACTATCATCTACATCTACCATACTTACAGCATATTTAGCGCGCCGTATATTATCTTGTATCGGAATTATAGTTTCTATATATAATTCTAAAGCTCGTTGTAAGATAATAATACTTTTTTCATTTCCTATGGGATTATTGTATTCGTCTATCATAAGTTTAAATTCGTTTAAAGCTTCTTTTAATCGAGTATTTAATTGCGATATATATACTGGAGTAGGTATTGTTTTTTCTATACCTTCATCCTCTAATTTTGTTTCATTTAATTGATTCAACATAGTTTTTACTGCATTAAAACTATCAACAGTTTCTTTATATTCCACTTTTTGCGCTTCAAATTCTTGTGTAACTATCTCTTTATCTTTCAAACCAAATAATAAAGAAAGTTTCAGTGCAATAATATTAGCCATTTTATTATCTTTATCACTATTTAATGTTTCTAGAATTTCAGGCATCAACATATAATGACCCCTTTTAATATCAATGTTGAAATTACAAGATTCAGCTGCCATACATTGTCCTCTATAAAATCCTTCTGTATTAGTAAACGACATTCCACCAACACCTTTACAAAAAACACATTTTCGTTTTATTGCTTTTATTTTTGCTTTTTTCTGCTCTAAAGTTAATTTTCTATTTTTTAAATATTTCTTTTTTGTTCTCTCATATGCATCATCATATAATTTTTTTGCTTTAAAAAATTCTCCAATAGCTTTATCATAATCCATACGAGGTTTCTTTTTAACAGACTCTTTTCTTACAGATTCTTCGTTTATTTCATCTGGATTAGTCTCGGAGAACCATTCTTCATTTTCATCATTATTGTTATTCATTTATATTTACGTTTTAAAAAAATTTTCGTGTAATTTCCCAAAGTCACTCTCGAATTTGGGAAGATTTGTAATACTTTGACTTTGTTGTTGGTTCTTTGCATCTATAAGCGATTGTATTTTTGTTAATATATAAGTTTGTTTAAGTTTTTCTTTCTTTTTCTTTGCTTCTTTATTTGGCCGAGTTTTATATTTATAAATCATTATTCCACCCAAAATAAGTAAAAATCCTAATAAAAGTCCTAAATTTGTTATATTATTGTAATATACTGTTCGTTTCTTGTTACAATTCCTCAATGTTTCCTGCAAAAAATATTTTGTGCCCTTTTCAATTAATAATGGTTTACTATCCATATTCATAATATATTATGTTTATTAAATCAAATTATATTATACTTATTATATAACAATGATTTCTGCTTCGGCATCTTTAGCTATATTTTCCATCATCACGTGTGTTTATTTCGTCTTGCGTTATTTATTTTTAGACGGTTATAAAAAAAGTAATGCAACATTGAGTTATTTGGTTACAGGTTTATATGTATTATCTTCTGTAGGATCTCAATTTGCTATAAATTTTTCTAATGCAACGGAACATTGCGGCGAGCCTCAATTAGTAAGCACTTTTATTTATACAGTTTTACCCAATTTTACAGTATTTGGATTAATAATGCTCCTTCTCTATCTTTTCCCTGGTTGGAGAGCACCTTTTGCAAATACTTTTGGCTATGCAATAGCGTGGTTATTAGGCGTTAAAGGAATTTTTAATAAAATGTTGCCAGCTAAAAGTGGTAATAAATTAATCCAACAAGTTTGTGAGGATAGTTCGGCATTTATAAATGAAATCACGCCAGAAAATTTTGATGCTTTTATAGGAAGGATGCGTCAAAATAAATTACTTTCAAGTGGGTCTGACGAATATATTCCACAATTATATAATTTGGTAATGATAAAGGATAATATTGCTAAATTAATTTGGTATTTGCTAACAGGGTGCCTTGTTATTTCAACATCGTATAACGCTATATTGAGTATACAATGTAATAGAAGTGCAAGTAATTTAAAAGAAAAACAAAAACAATGGACCAGTAAGGTTGACTCATCAAAACCAAAAACTGAAAAACTATTTGCTGTAACAGATTAATATTTGAATTTAGGATAAGTTAAATAATACAAAACAAACAAATAACTAAATATCGCCAATATTAAAGACACTAACCATATGGGAACTACTGTTTTAGTATAGGAACCTAAACCAAATTGTCTTAAGGTTCCATCTTTATTATATAAAAAAGCTGGTTCTACGGTCTGAACTATACAAAACAATACAATAAAGATAACTATAGATACTGATGTGGCATTACGTCGAATAAATAATCTGTTCATATTGAAATATATACAGATTATTTTATTAAATTTTAAAACTTAACTCAATATTATTGATTTATAAATCGCCATAATCTAAGCGAATTTGGTCATCATCATCACCCATATCATCATCTTCTGCAACACTATTAAGAGCATATACCTCTGTATTAATTCTATCTGCAATATCCATTTGCTCTAATGCATCAAAATTATACATATCGCGATTCTCTCTAACAACATCGCTATTATTATTTAATTCTCGTTCAATTAACATATCTTTATCTATTTCATTTCTTTCTCTATCATATTGCTCTTCATCATAAACAAATAATGCTTTGGTTTGTCCAAGACTCCAATTTCCTAATCTTTGATTTTTCATAATATTTTCTATTTCACGTTCTTCAACAGTTAAATCTCCCAACCGAGTAGTAATCTTATTTTTTTCTCTTTCTTTGGCTCTAAGAACACTATCTATTATATCACTATTTGAATAGTTAAGAATATTTTTATATGTTAACATCATATCTAAATAGACAGTTAGCAAATTATTTAATTTTTCATTCCGTGATTCACGTCTGCCTTCAAGAAGTTCGGCTTCCAATGAATATGCTAATGATGAATCTTGCACTTCTTCCTCATCATTATCTCGAACATCATCAACAACAAGTTCAACCGGAACTTCCATCAGAGAATCCATATACATATTAAAGCAACACAGTAAATAGAAAAATGTAAGTTCTTTTAATATTTTTCCACTCATTATAGTCTTATGTGCTGTTTCAGCAAAGAATGGCGTTGCATTCATCAAATCAAGCAAATCATCTGTTTTTGAAATTACGTTATCCAAAATACTTGTTAATTCGTCATCTCCAAAAAATTGTTCCAAACTACTATATTCTTTAAATATGATTTCTTGTATATCAGCTGTATGAAATTCCGAATTACCAACCTTCCAATGCTTTGGAATTTTTTTTGATTTAAAACTATTTTTATTTTTGATAATATTAGGATATACCTTAGCTAGATTAAAGATAATGATTTTTAAATACTGCACGATTGTATAATCAGTCTCATCGGTTTCTGTCATATAAATACCTTGTCCTCTTATTTTCCAGTTTAAAATAAATGAATCTTGACGTTTTTTATTTTTTTTAAAACTACCTTTGGATTCACGATCTGGGAAAACTTCTTTAATAAAATCACGGACAGTTGGCTTCAATCTAACAGTTGTTTCTATGTTAGTTAATAATTTATTGATTGTTTTGTTATTAAATTCTTGTAAATAAGCCAGTAATTCTACAACACCTTCATCAGAAGCTTCAGCATACTCTATATAAAACCTATCAATCAATTCATATAACTTATCCAATACTACTTCGCCACACAAAAGAGGATTTTCTTTTTCTTTTAAATATTTAATAGTTCCTTCAAGGGCGTGTTTCGCTGAAACTATAATAGGATTCAAATCAATATTCACTATTCGTTGCTTGTTTACAGAATTTACTAAGTTAACCATAGCCTCATTTGTAAAATTAAATCCGTCACGTTTAAGTAATACTATTCTATTTTCGAGAGGATGCGGACCATCCATCTTTTCAAAAAACTCTTGTACTTCATTATATAAAGTTTTAAAACCAAATGCATCGCTTTTAACTGTAGAACCAATTTCTCCACATAAAGCAAACAAATCATCGGTAATCGTTATGTTAGTATTATTATGGCAAAAATATATGAAAGAATGATATATAGTTCTTTCACTATATTCATTTCCCAAAACAGTATATTTCATTTTAGTATCTTGGGGATTAAAAATAAATGGTGATTTAGTCTCCTCAAGAGTTCCAAAATAAAGTGCTGATAAATTTCTAATAATATTATTATATTTATTTATTAATGGTGCTCCCTCTACAAAATAATTATATGTATCAAAAGTTCCTTCATTACAACAAGCATTTTCAAGATAAGGAACAGTTGTTCCTTTATTAGTAAGAATAATAGAAACTTTATTCACAACTTTTTGAATTTCTTCTTGGATAGCAAGAGAATAGTAGAACATCATACCATATAGTTTATTTAATCTATCAAATTGGTTTGGATTACCAGATGCAATTTCTTGTATTAATAAATCGGTGAATTCTGGTCTAACTGGAGTTAAATTCGAAACTTGTTGTGTTGCAAGAGGAGGTAAAAAGAAACTCCATCCTTGAACATCAATATTAATTGGAATATTGGCTAGTTCTTTTTCACTGCTTGTTTCTAAGTAAAACCTTTTATATGATATTTTTTCTTGAACTTCGGTTTCTTTTAAAACTTTTTTATCAATAATAACCTGAATTTTTTTAGATACATTATCCATAATCTTTTTTTCTTCAGCAACCCTTACTTCTTTTCCTTTATTTTTAATTTTCATTCTTACCTTTCTTGTTAATGATGGTAATATATTCCACGGGTCGGTATCAGATTTTAAATTCATTACAACACAAGCCAAATAGTTTAAACTTTCCATATTCCCCATTGCTTCAGTGGGATATCCATAAAATGATTTTTTACATCCTGTTCCGAACGTTTTCACAGCACTAACTCCTGGCGTTGTAGTTTGCAAAGCAATTAAATAATAGGCCAATGTATAATACAATAGAAATTCGTTAACATAGTTTTTATATGGTGCCATTTGTTTTCCTTTTTTTTTCATTTTTGCAACCTGTGCATCATATTTTTTCTGTGTTTTTAATTCTTGTGTTAATCTTCGAATAGTATGTCTAATAATAAATTCTTGTTCTGATAAAATAGAAATACCCATACTCTGGTCTAAAGTGTTAATTACGCGAGAAATTATCTGTGCGTTTTTGTCTTTGTATAATTCGTCTTTTTTCATTTCAAAAATATCAATTAAAATATCCCCTTTATCTCTCTGTATTAAGTCATAACTAGTCAAAGGTCTACCAGCAGCATCAAATCCTTCCAATTGTTCAAATTCCAATTGTCTAATTACAAATCCACTATATTTATCTACAATCATATCACCATTATCACTTTTAGTCCCTCTATCAGCACAAATTTGATCTAAAATCATTGAGTATTGATCTTTATAATAAGCTTGTGCTAACTCGTATAAAAATGTTGGCAATAATTTTGTATTTGTTGTTATACAATAATACCAATATGCATCTTCTTGTTCATCGGCTGATGGAGACCAAAAAGCTTCTCTACAATATTTATTTACAAATGCTATAGTATTCTCCTGTTTTTTTACAAAATCGGAGTGAGACAAAACAACATCTAATATCTTTTGATATGGTGAGACAGTTCTTTCTACATCATCTAATTGTAATGCTATCTGAACTTTATTCATATCATATTTTCTTAATTCATAAAACTGTATTGCTTTTAAAAGACTTATGACACGCAATGATTCATTTAATTCAGATTCAACAAGCACTCTAAGAGTATCACTTGCGATATGATTTTGTCCTTCAAAATGTTGCAAAATTTCTTCTACTAATTGTTTATTTAATTTTGCCTTGTTTTCATCATTATCACCACATTCATTTCTAATGCTTAAACATTTTGTTTTAAGATTACAAAACGCTACTTCATCAACTTCTTTACCTCTTAAGCCATCATCAAGACGCCACCGATTATTATCTCGAATATAATAATATAAATCGCCATCTCTATCCAATAATGCATATTCTCCAGCTCTAACAAGACGCTTACCTTCAATTAAGGCTTTTGCTTCAGCCACCGCATCTGCTTCTTTCATTCCAACATTTTCCTGCAAATGAAATATTATTTGATTCAAGAGAACTGTCTCACCCATCTGTCGAAATTCTGTGAAATTATCTAAAATATCATACCTAGTAGGGTCATATTTTTTATCAAAATAAACATCATTATCATCATCTGCCGATAGTTCATCCATTTCTAGGTATCGTTTGGCCAGAACAAATTCAGAACATTCTTTTGATTCATTGCTTGATAATTCTCTATTAACTTCATTTAATTTGTCTTGTAATTGCTCGCCAATATCAATTGAACTATTTAATGATAACATATCCAATGATAAAATATTATTGAATAATTTACCACCATCGATAGATAGTATTTGTCTTAGAACATCGCAACTAGAAACAGTTTTAATGTCATATTCTTTAGTCACCACCATTCTTCCTTTCTCTCCTGTTGTAGGAATTTGTATATTAGAGAGAATTGGTAAAATAATATCAGGATGTTCGAATGACTTTTGTCCAATATATCTCAAAAATTCAGGAACACTACCTACAATTGTCTTTTTTCGTATATCTATTTTAGTTCGCATATAATCAAGAATTAACTTATAAGTTGGAAAACTTATGTCATTTGTATAAACAAGGAAAGGTTCCATCTGTCTAACAATCTCGTAATAAGAAGAATCATTGATTAAATATTTTTGTATAATTTCAAAAAGTTTGTCTGTTTTTGGAACAAGTTTATTCAAATAATCTTTATAGCTTTTTTCATCACGGTCTTCATAATCAACTGTTTGTTTAAAACTATATTCTTTTATTTTTTTGATAAATGTTTTTGTATCTATATCAGGAATAGCCTTATCTTGTTCAATTATTTGTTGTTCTACTTCTGTGTTTTCTTGCAAGAAATCGTTCATAATGAAATTAATATTATGTAAACTTGCTTTTCGTAAAATATTAGTAAGAGGCAAATTAATATTACTATATTTAAATATACTTTCAGGTAAAGTGATAAATCCTATAATATCCATTTTATCATTTTTCGTCAACATTTTAATCTCGGGACCCAATTTAGATTTTTTAAAATCTTGATAATAAATACCTTTTAATCCTGTTATATATCTAGTATTTGTAAAACGTGACCTAATAGCAACACCTGCCTTTACAGTTTTTTCTCTTCCCTCGGGTGCAAACGCTTTGATAGCACCAGAATAAAAGTCTCCAAGATTATCTATAATAGCATTAAAATTATTATTTACAGGTTTTTTAATGATCAAATTATTAGTATCATTTGTAGTTAAAAATGGTGTTTCTAATTCACTAATGCGATTAACCAGAAAATAATATTTATTTTGATCATCAGGAACATCTCCACTTAAATACTGTTGGAAAATTTCATCTTCTTCGTCAAGCTTTTCTCCTAAGTTATAAGGAATAATATCATCACTTGCTGTAACAGTTAATGGGTCAACATTGTAAGTTTTTTTTCTATTTCTTACAACAGGAATTATCCAATGCAAAGGTTTATCTAAACTAAACAAAGCTTCGACTAAAGGTTTATATTCAAAACCTTTTTTCTTTGGTGCTGATGCCAAACCTTCTTTATTAAAGATTGAGAATGATTCTCTTAATTGTTCATATCTTTCTATCATTGTATGAATTTTATTGATAACAGTATTGGTTCGTTGATTCGAAGGGATAGGTGCTAATAATTCATCAAGCAAATCATCTGTTTGGTTTTTTATACTATATCTTTTTTCATTTTGTGAAACTGTAACAACTTGTATTACTTCACCCAAATCTTCTCCAAATATTATATCATCGGCATCCACTAGAATTTCTTTTCTACGGGCTTTAACTACATCTTGTGTAATCTCTCTATCTTCCATATCAAAATCAATTTCGGGTGTCATTTCTAAATTATTTAACTCATCTGTAGTTTGTTCTTCTGTCACCTTTTCATCAATCTCTAGGCTAGGAATTTCAAATGGTTTTATTGTAACAATAGGCAAATCAAGAGGTATACCTTTGTAATCGAAATCAATATATAAAATTTTTTTATCAGGATGAGTAGTTATCTCTATCATATCATCCCGTAAATTACTAATAATACCATTTATAATCACAGGTTCTTCTCCATCAAATTGGATGCTTATCCCTCTACCAAAAGTTAAACCATTTTGTTTTGCAAATCCCTTATGTTCAGGAATACTTAAAATGTTGATTGTTTCAATACTTTCATCTCCTAGAACACCATTTTTTTTATTAATAATCAAATCTTCGTTTGTATCTGTATCAATAAGCCGTATTATATTATCATCTAAATAATCAATAAAATAAATTTTATCATGAATATTCGTATTTGTTGGTGCTTCTATTTGAATAATGCTACCTAATTCTAAATAAATAGATTCTTCTGAAACAGATTCATTCATATCTTATAAATACAGTAGAAATTATCTCAAATACCAAATTTACATAAATGAGTTAAAGAAACTTACATATAAACTTTTATACAATGTCAAATCTTTATGACCTTACCACATACAATGGCAAAAATATATGGGATGTGTTGGACGAACAAATTGAGAATGGTGAATTTAATATAAAGACTCATAATGACTATCTCATTGTGAAATATAATAAATCACGACTTAATTATAGTAATTATAAAACATTGGGTTTATGGCGTTCTGTAATATTAAATAAAAAAACAAAAAAAATCTTAGCATTTTCTCCTCCTAAATCATTGTCGTGGTCCGAGTTTACACAAAATAATACGGTTGAAGAGTGTGTTATAACAAAATTTGAGGAAGGTACAATGATAAATTTATTTTATGATAAAGATTTGGGAGATTGGGAAATTTCAACAAAAAGCAGTATAGGTGGTAGATACAAATATTTTAAAGAATCTCCCAAAACATTTCGAAGTATGTTTTTGGAGGCTATGAATTATACTGGATTGGAGTTTAATATGTTAAACCCTGATTATTGTTATTCTTTTGTTTTGCAACATCCAGAGAACAGAATAGTAGTATTGCATAAAAAAATGAAATTAATTTTAACAAATATATATCAATTCCAAGATATGAAAATTTATGAACAACCAATTTCAATTCAATATATTTCCGAAGGCGAATCTATGGAGAAAGATGTTATGGGTGATATATTAACATCATTGCAAAAGAAATATGCGCCCGGTGCCGCTGGACATACATGGGAAGAAATATACAATAGTAATCAAAAAATGGATATAGAATATACAAATGTAGGTATCCAAGTGTATAATAAGATAACTGGTTATCGGACTAAATTGCGTAACCCTAGTTATGAACAAGTAAAATTTTTAAAAGGTAATTCACCAAAACTGCAATTTCAATATTATAATTTGAGACAAGCTGATAAAGTGAAAGAGTTTCTGGTATATTATCCTGAATATAAAATAGAATTTTCACGACTAAGGACACAATTGCACAGATGGACTAGACAATTATGCAATCTTTATCGTGAGTGTTTTATAAATAAGAAAAAACCATTACGGGAATTTGCTCATCAATTTAAACCACATATGTTTCATTTGCATAAATTATATCTTGAAGAACTAAGAACAGAGGGAAATTATGTATCATTAAGCGAAGTAATAAAATATGTAAATTCGCTGCATCCAGCAAAATTAATGTATGCTATTAATTTCCCCCATAGAAAAAATACAATAGATATTATTCAAGACTCGTCTGATATATCAAAAGAAACACAAAAACCCGAAGTATAAAATTTATATTAAACTATATAATAAAAATTTTATAAAACTTAATAAACTATATATCCTTAATATGCTGTAATATTCTCTTTCCTACTTGGCAAGAATATTCAATCATAGTATTAATTTCACTTTTGGGCTCTACTTTATTAATAAAACTAAGACGAATAATACTAAACTCATCGTGGGGATGTTCTTTAATAAAGCCTACAAAATGCAATCGTTTATTGGTCTTAAAATAATCAGTATGAATGATATATTCCAAAATTTTGCCTAGTGTATAATCATAATTTTTCAAGATTACATCATAACTATTTGGTAAAGTTGTTTTACTTGTTACGATTTCAATAAGTTGTTGTTGTGCAAGTTTTTCAACAACATCTAATTTATCAATAATTAAAGAACAGGCTTTTTGTAAGAGTTCTCTATTAGTATATACCCCAACAGTTTCTATCCTGAATATAAATGAATCTTTTTTTATAAATCGTTTAGCATCAAGAATATACCAATTTTGTCTCTCTCTATCTATTTCTTCTGGTGTAAATCCTTTTTCTTCAAAAGAATCACGAAGTGTCGCCCATTTAGCATTTTGTTTGACAGGGTCTGATGTCATAAAGTATGTTGCTGTACTACACGTATTATACATTCCACTATTTTTAGCAGAAGAAATGCTAATTTTGCTCTCGATGTCAACTTCTTCTCCAGGAATACTAGCAGAAATTTTAGGTCTTAATCTTGTAAACAATATGAAACCATTGGCTGGAGGTCCACTAGGAGGAAATATACCAGAAACTTCAGAATCACTAAGATATTTGCCTGTTTGAGTATCTAAAATTTGAAAATCGTTTGTTGTAACATATCTTATCGAATCAGTATCATTTTTAACCTTAATAATAACTCTCAGGTTCTCCACCGGGGTATCTAAATCTTTAATATGTATGGGAATACAACCCAATCTTTGTTTTAAAATTTCATTATGGAATCTACAAGTATTTTTATGAATGGTAGCTAGATTGTCTGAATCAGGGAAAGTTTTAAATACGAAACAAGGAATATCACTTATCAATGTTCGCCTAATAGCATTAGCAATACTAGTATTAATATTATCAATTTGAAATTCCAATGTTCCATTATCTTCGGTAGATCGAGAAATATTTGGAAGAGTTATACTACTAGTTATTTCTGGCGATGCAGTTAGAGATGTCATTTTTATTATATGAAAAGAGAATATTATTAAATCAATTTTTCAAATTATAAGTTATTTTCATAAATTTAGAAACTCATCTAAATTTATTAAATGAGTGCAATTCTTTATTATAGCAATTATTGTAATTCTTGTAAAAAAATGTTAATGTATTTTTCAAAAAGCAAAACAAAAAATGATATTCATTTTATACCAATTGATTCCAGGATTGAAGACAATGGTAAAATGTATATTGTATTAGAAAATGGCCAAAAAATGTTATTTCCTCCAATATTAACGAAAGTCCCCGCTTTACTTTTATTGCATCAAGGAAACAGAATAATATACGGAGATAATATTTACAAACAATATCAGCAACAAGAAGCAATATTGAATCAAAAGGCTACAAATAATAATATGGAACCTTTAGCATTT
>Ga0209709_10003675_pt1 | contig 12638 bp, 17 predicted proteins | sample ArcticOcean_MG_C_2_FD_187435 | JGI IMG/M metagenome (GOLD analysis project Ga0209709, IMG submission 187435) | Marine microbial communities from western Arctic Ocean - ArcticOcean_MG_CB4_136 (SPAdes) (version 2) | ecosystem: Environmental > Aquatic > Marine > Oceanic | place: Arctic Ocean... | reverse complement strand
CATTCATTTGATATTGGGACATAGGACTTTGTATAACAGTGTTTATTATATAAGGATACGCTGAAGGATTGCCACCAGCAAAATAACTAATTCTACCTTTGCACATTTCCAACAACTTATTACTATTTTTAACTTCCTTACCTATAATTTTATCGTCGCTTGTTCTTTCTATATTAACGAAATTCTTTTCAAATTCGATATGGGTATCGGGAAATTGTTGTTTTGGTCTTAATAAATTCATAGTTAATCCAAGTTCAACCGGTCTGTTAAATATAGGGGTTGCAGTTAATAATAAGATACGTGTTTTTTCGTGAATATGGTTATCAATGGCATATTTCAATTTTTTATACGATTTACCGGTTTCACTAATCATATTCTGTATTTCGTCGATAACCAATAAGGTTCCTGGTTTCGTTAATGGTTGTCCTTTTTCTAATAATTTACCAGGTGAATATTTCCAATTTGAAGTGTGGATACCTTCGGTATTAAATAATTTATTAATAAAACGTTCGTATGAATAAAATTCATAATTATCGTTAATAGATTCTACTAATTGCTCTCTTAATCCTTTTATTACTTGGATGTGTTGTGGTTTTAATTCTGGGTTATCAATTAAGTCTTGCTCTAATAATTTAATTCTATTTATTATACTTTTATTTTGATAATTTTGTGGGACATTGTCAAATAATAATTTAGACGAACAAGTATCAAGATTGGGTTGTCCTAGTATTTCGTTTCTGGTTTGTGCTATTAAATTTGCTGGTGCAACATATATAATCTTATTTTTACCCGGGATATTCACCATTTTTCCATCCTTATTTTTATATTTTTGTTTAAACATTTCAGATGCTAATATAGCAGTGCATGTTTTACCACTCCCCAAACCGTGATACACTAATAAGTTACCCTTAGTTTCTACATATCGAGATACGTATTTTTGATGGTTAAGAATCTTAAATTCATTATTTTTACACACGTTTTCATTCAATTTATAAGGAGAATATTTAAATTGGTCTAAATAGTTTTTCTTTTCTTCGTTATCAAATTTGATACTTGGCATATCCTTATATTAAGCAAATAAGTTTTTTTTAATAAAATTCTCCATTTTTATTGTTTCTTCTTTTGTTAATTTATCTTTTTTAGCAAACTTACGGAATGATTTATTCGTTAATAGTTTATTCCATATTTTTCGTTGGTTCATTAATCCCTGAATTTATTTTATTTATATATATTAAACTATGTCTGAATTAAAATTCGAAAGTATTAATGATAATGATATCAATACTATGAAAAATCTTAAAGGTGCTGCTCCATTGAGATATTTCTCTCAGGATGAAATATTAAAAAAAGAACAACAACCTACTAGATACTCTGCGGTAGGCAATATGGGTACGAATGGTCCAAAAGTTCAAAATAGTGAAGTTGACAGATGGCAATCATCAAATCTCAATGAATTACAAACTTACAATACATTTCAAATTAACCAACCTTTTATAGGAAGTCAACACACCAATTTAAAAAATATTGGTGAATCAAGTAAACTACGAAGTTTCGGAGAACCTCGTCTTTCAAAAAAACAACAGCTTGTCACCGAACAAGGTTTTGGACGCAACAATTTTATAGCACCCGATGTTAAAAAGTCAAACAATAATTTTATTGTTCAGGATAATAATTTTATTAATGGATATAGCAATAAAGTTCCTAATTTCAATACATTAGGTAATAATCCCATATATGTAAATAAACAAGGTCTTTCAACACGAAATGATAATATAGAAACAATTATAAATAATCAATTCTCAACATATTAATATGTTATGTATTAATAATGTATTCTGATTTAAGTCCATTTTACTGGTCTACCAGTTTTAAAAACACAACTGTTACAGATTTAAGAAATAATAAGAATATCAAAATTTCTAAAAAAGAACCACAAATTAATTTGGTCAAGGATAAAATATTTAATGACGATTTGTTAAAACCAGTATACACTAGATCTGAACCCGAAAGTTATTATTCATTTAAAAGTGGTAATTATACCTTTAATAGAATGATAACTAATTCACCAATAGAACAACCTTTTCACAATGAACGATTCAATATTAAACCAGACAATATGCTAACGACACGACCTGGTTTTGGTATACAACAAAACTGGTTGGAAGAACCACGAAGTTTAAATTCAAGAAATTTAAGACATTCTAATTAATCATAATAAATATGTTTATAAAGAACAAAGATGGATCCATTTACATTAGGCACAATTGGTGCATCTTTGGCACTTTCATATTATTTAAATATTGAAGATGAATCATTTTCAAATACTCAGGATACCGATATATCGGGATTACAACATTCTGTCACGATTAAAAATAATCAAAGTTTAGATATAAATCTAAACGATACCAAATTAAAACAATACTTAGAATTAAATGATATTAAGAATATTAAAAAATATTTGACAACGTGTAGCGATCCAAAACTTAAAAAAAAAGCTTTAGATTTCATTCGTAATTCCCAAAAATTTCTCAACCCCGAAAATTTAAATACTATAAATTACATTAGTCAAACAATGACTAACGATAAGAAACTTTCTGATTTTACCAACAATAATTTTGTACCATTCATTAGAAAATCAACACAAAATATGGCTGGAACAGGCGTTCAATCCGGAAACTTTATTCATTCAGATAAAACAACGAATGACACAGTTAAGACTGGTTTCTCTAACGAAACACCACATGCTACTCGATTAGGTATATATACGGGAAGAGATGTGACGAATCCTAGAAAATCTGTATCTCATAAACCAACCTATAGATTTAAACCACAGGAAACAATGGGAACTTATGTTAATGGTATGCCCGTTATACGACCCGAAGAAAATAGATACGAAACTTCAACACTACGACCAGATTTAAAACCATGTGAACAAATACGCGTAGGACCAGGTTTAAATTGTGGCGAAGATAGTCCAGCATGTGATGGACACCATAACATGTATAGACCAGAACAGACTTATATTAGTAAGGTTATGACAAACAGAAGTTCTAAAAACAAAGCTCCCAGTGGTTCATACCATTACACCACTAAGGGTACCTCTAATTATGCCCAAGATGTTGGATCACTTGATATATCAGAAGAAGAAGGTTTCACCCAAAATGGGAAAAAGAGAACTACATTTATTTCCAAAAAATGTGATCCACATACCGGAAGAAATGGTAGTATTAAGTTCGAAACCAATCGTGGCAATCAAGATAGATCAGTAATGGATAGAAATGAAAATAGTAGAAATCAAGAAAACGGATACACAGGACCATCTATTTTTGAAAATAGTAAATCACAAATGGTTGATGACACTTATAGAAATGACAATGGAATATTTAAAGACAACAATAGAACAGAACTTCCTGGTAGAACAGGTCACGCTCACATGAACATTGGTCATTCTGATAAAAAAAATTGGTATGCCAATGATACCGCTAGAGGATTAGAAAATACACATGTATTACCTGGTTCCATGCAAAATATAGGTCATACTGAACACGCTCAAGATCAATTTAGAACAACTATTAAGGAAAGTACCATGGGTGAAAGTAGAGGACATGCATATTTTGGAAAAGGTCAAGAACAAACAGGTGGTTTTTATAATGCCACGTTTGGTAACAACAAACCATTAGCACCATCCAACCCCAACCCAACAGGACCAAATACATTAGCTGATCCTAAAACACGTGCTGGTAACTTTATATTATCTAGAGAACAGAACGCAACCAGAACACCTCTCGGTCATCAAAACACACATTTCCGTAATAATTCTGAATACCAGATTAGAAAGGATAACAATGTAGAATCGAATCGTTTACGCGACGGCTTAGGTGGATCTGCGAATACTCCTTATTCTTACAAACCTTTGGATTCGCGTATCGACTGTAAATCTTAAATAGAGTATAATAAAAATGTTTATAATAATATATAATATAAAATGGCGAATAAGGAGAATAAGGAGAATAAGGCTTTAGAAAACTTGAAAAAAGTAAAATCTGTCGCTTTTAAAATTTACATGGTATTTTATGCTTCCATTTTATTAGTGATATATTTAATATATTATAATAAATCGTTACATAAGATATATAAAACGATGTATATTATATTTTTGATATTATCTATAATTTTTCTTGGTATAATGTATGGCGTTAGTTCAGCAGCACACATGGCTGAAACAGTTGCACAGAAATTATATAAGGCCACTAAACCTTTTAGAAAACTCCAAGCCGCCCGATCAAACAATCAAACAATCCTCCCAACCAATCAAACATTCCTCTCAAACAATCAAACATTCCCCTCAACCAATGAAACGGGCGTCTCAAATATTTATCGATAATCTATTTAAAGATATAAACATATATATAGAGGGGGGAAGAAGAAAACATGAACAATCCAATAACACAATATTATAATAATAAAAATAATGAAAATATAGTTATACCAGCAAAATTTACATGTGGGTATATTTCAATTATATTTACCAACTCACTCCGGAAAAACAACCCCAAATTATATAACAAATGGCTTTCAAAACTAAATGTATACAGACGTTTACTAAACAATAAACTAATAACGGAATCTTGTTTGTATTGTTTATCAAAAAGAATTCAGTTGGGTTATTGTAAATTTTCAGAAGAAGAAATACACCTATTTAAAAATGATATACTCCGTAGTGAACTTAAAATTAACCAAGAAAAATGGAGAAGTGCTTTTATGAAAAGCACCAGACAACATTTACTCACCAAATACCTTTACAATACCATTTTATGCCAAGACGTCATAAATGAAATTGTGAAATTTACATCCTAACTCCGGGTAATGTTGTATACTCATAAAACATTATGAATAACAATTATTATTAGACTTGGGAGGTTTGTAATAAATCGCACTTAGTGATTAGCATAACGTGTTGCTCGTTAATACATATCCGTAAATAAATGCTAATTTATATACGAAATTGTATTATGAATAATAAACGGAACAAAAAGAAATTTTACGGTGCTATTGGTAGAAATGATTGTCGTGCAGTATCTTATCTTTTGTCTACTGATTTTTCTTTGATTGATTCAACATATAAATCTTTCTCACCCATTACGAAAGCAGTATCGTGTAATCGATTAGATGTTACACGCTATCTACTAATTTTTACCGAAAATTTAAATCCCACGTATGAAGGCTTTAATATCATTCATTGGGCAATAAACAATAGAATTGACTATAGTATTATAGAACTATTGTGTAATTATTTACCATTATCGGAAATAGTTGATATACACCTTTTACACGATTTCGTGGAAATGATAATCCCTAGACACAATTGTGATTTATTATTCGAAGTCTTGATAAGTTATGTTCCTGATATTAACCAATGTTTCAACCAAGAAAATTTACTTTCACTCGCGTTGCGGGAAGGAGACGTTAAATATTCTACTATCAAAATAATTTTAAATAGTGGTGCTGACATATGGACGCATCATTTGAAGTATCTTCCTTATAATCACAAAGATGTTATAGGGGTTATACAATACAATAGACTTTTTCCTATTAAACACATAATAAGAAAAATTCTATATAATCGCGAAGTTAATCATATATATTGTAAATTACCCGATGAAATTTGGGGCATTATTTACGAGTTTGTTTAGTTTTCTTTTTGGTATTTCGTTTAGCTTTCTTTTTACCGAATAGAAGTTGAGGGTAGTTCACGGGTTGCTGTGGTTGGTAAGGGTCGTCGTACATATTATTCATAAAATCATCCCGGCGATGTGGAGGTAGGCTATTGTAATAAGCTATAAATCTTCTGGCTGCTTCTCGTTGTTCATTTCTAAAATTTTTGTTTCGCAGGGCTCTTTGTAATGTGGTTACAATAACATCACCAACTCTTTTATTCGGGCGGCCGCTCTGGTTGTTCAATTGATCACGAGGTCCGTCAAGGAGTCTACGCATAAAAGGGTTACGTGTCATATCCCCACCAGTAATTCTGTTTAATTCTTGTTTGGTCTCTTTACACCACCGACTTTGAGGTTCACGAATACAAAAATTTCTTTCACAATCTTCTTTAAATTCACCCATATATTCACAACCTATACCATCCTGATTACGTGGACCAGCGACCGGCATTGTTATACCAGTCGCGAAAGAGCGAGCGTAAGGGTAACTTTGTAAGGTTCTACCTAGTGCTGCACTAGCAAAATTTACCGTGTTGTTAGCTCCCCGCCCCGCACACCTCGCCACGCTGGTGAGTCCCCTACCTAAGTTGACGATAACATTGGCACCACGTGGTATCCGTGGCGCTGACTCGTCGATTCTTGGTGATGATCTTTTTGTTCTCTTTCTCTTCTGTCTAATGCTATTGCTCGAACTTGATGGTATTGATCTTGATCTCTTTGTGTTCCCAAAGTAAACCTTTTTCCCTTTCGACACATAGTATTTACCGCCTTTTTTCCCAGTGTGGACGGTTCTAACTTTTCCCTTTATAACTTTTTTGTTATCGGTCATTGTTTTTAATTATTATTAACAACTATTTTTATTTAGTTTAATTTAAGTATCTTTAATGAAATTATGGTTTACACACCAGGGGGGGCGTATTTTTTAAAAAACGCCAAAGAATTCTCTTGTTCGGGTCTAGTAAAACCGTTGACACCATAAGGTGGGACACGACTGGTTAGGTATAGATCCATCATCCAGTCATTCTCCAAAAACCTTGATGCAGCAGGATGTCTTTCACCGGCATCAAGTTGATCTTGTAATATTTGCCTTCTGATGGCCTTATTTACATCACGACCTGGATATTTTCTTAGTGTTCCATCATTAACACCGCGAATGTGTTTACATCCACGATTCAACGGAAGCATTGTTTTTTTTCCAGTATTCTTTTCATTCATCATAAAATAATTAGGACAAGAACAATTATATGTTTCATCTCCAGGGTTGTAATCTACAGTATATAATTGACTTGGACGACCACGTTGAATGAAATCAGTAGAAGGGACACGGTATGATCTTGGAACCATACGGTTCATATCAGGAGGATTCGCGGCGAATTGATTAATTGACGCCCACACGTATCTGTTACCTACCTTTTTAATAAAATCCTCTCGTATACTCTTCCCTGGTGGTTTTTTATAAGATGTTTTGTTGAATTTGGGTGGTAATCCAACATTTGACATGAACAATCTACCTTCATTTATTGCGCGTTTTATTTCTTTGCTTGATATATCGGAAGGAATTGGTATAGGTTTGCCTTTTGAATTATACATCATATTTATATAAAAACTAGGTGGAGCTATTGTAGGTTTCTTAGGTTTATAGGTATAATTACGTTTTGGCGATGATTTTTTTGAACTAGATGATTTTTTTGAACTAGACGAACTGGATGGACTTCTCTCCATTCTGCGTGGTATCTTTTTTGAACTGGATGGACTTCGGACACTCTTGCATGGTGGTTTTTTACACGTAGAAAATACTCCACCTCCAAAGTAAACCTTTTTCCCTTTCGACACATAGTATTTACCGCCTTTTTTCCCAGTGTGGACGGTTCTAACTTTTCCCTTTATAACTTTTTTGTTATCGGTCATTGTTTTTAATTATTATTAATAAATATATTAAATAAAAATATTAAATTAAATTGTAATTAATTAAGAAATATACCATATCTTTCGATAATTTACCATCACTTGGATAGTGTATACCGGCTTTCACTCGCACCGTATCACACCTTTGAGCAATACTATTTAACTTCTTTTTATCTTTGGGATATATTTTAGACAGAATATAGGCTAAATAATATGCTTGAAACGCGTGCCCGGAAGGTAATGATCCTGTATTACCCGTTTTACTTTTCAAACGTTCAATTTTTTTATTTATTTGATAAGGTCGTGCTCTATTAATAATAGTTTTTAACGAAGGTATTAATACTTGAATCCAAGTTTCAGTAATTATTTTGTTTAAATTCTTCACAGAGCCATAATCTTTAAATGCTGTTGATATAGATATGTCAGTTAGTTTAAAGAAATCAATGTCTGATTGTGTTCGTTTCTTTGAAATTTGTAATACTTTCTTTGCTTCAGCGACATCATTAGATGTGTTAATACCGGGTAAGTATGGTGTGTATCTTTTGTGTAGATATCCTAATAATATTATTAATATATAATACATTATTAATTTATATAAACATTTTTATTGAATACTACATTGTTCTTCTTTTGGTTCGATAGATTTTTTATTGAGCATTTTGTATATACTCTTTAGTATCTCTTCGTTTTCCTTTTCCTGTAATATTGATTCTAATTCATACAAGTTTTCTGTTATTTTATTAATCATTTCAGTTGAAGATATGTCGTCTTCTTTATTTATGACTTTTTTTAGGTCTTCGTCGCTATCATATAAATCAGTCATTATTAATTAAAATACTTATTGTATTTGTAATAATTTAAACGAACAAAATATAAAAAGAATTTAAGAACATAAAACTAAAATAATATTAAGAATGACAGAATACTTGAACGATATTAGTAAATTATTAGATGAAAAATTAAAACCATTGTTAGATATGCAACAACAACTTATAGACCAAAATATAAGATTGAGTGAACAAATTAATAATACGCCACCATCTAAACCTCCAAAATTGGTAAGAAGTACGAATATTATGAATAATAAGGAAGATGTAACACTAATGAAAAATGATCAAGGTATATATTATGTTACAGGGAATACTTATCCCATAAAGGACGATATTAAAAATATTGGTGCAATGTTTAATGATAGTAGACAGCTAAAAGTGTGGTCTTTTAATCCAGGAGTTTCAGTTGATGAAATAACAGAATCTTTATCTTCAAAGTGTAAATTAGAAAATAAAACCGTATAATTAAAATATTAATCATATATAATAAAAATGGAATCTTTTAAAATAGCTATAATAATATTAATATTAATTGCGATAATGAATAACCAAAAACTTGAAAAAATGTTTAACAAAATGTTTAACAAAATACCTAAAAAGGTTAAATCGTATCCATTCTTAGTGATAGGAATAATAGGATTAGTGATAATAATGAACAGTAATAAAAACATGAAAATTGATTTTTTTTCCCAAGAAGATAGTATTTTCCAGAAGGCATATAAAGGAGTTTTCGGTGTAAAACATCCACATACTATAGGAGGAATAGGAGGACCAGATAAACACTCACACGTTGAGGGGGCTACTCCGATTGACCCCATAACTGGCCAACACCAACATCGTGTCGGTGAAACTGTAACATCTACGCCTGAACCCTTAACACCTGAACCCTTAACACCTGAACCCTTAACACCTGAACCCTTAACACCCGAACCCGAGGCATTCTCATTTTAAATGAATAATTGTTCTTAATGTTGAATTTTAATATTAATATATATTAACAACATGAATAACATCAAAAGTGTAATAAAATATATAAAATCTGATCCTAAATTTATAGTTGGTTATAAGGTTCGGTTATCACAATTTTTGATAGGTGTTATATTAATTTTAGGTATAATTAATTTAAACATTTTTTATACTTATTTTAACCCAGGTTTTAATTTTGAAACCAAGCCGATAGATAGAGTTAAAAAACATGAAAGTTTAGTTATGAAGAAAACCCAGAAAATATTACAAAATGTTACTGAATGGAAAAGATATTCTTTTATTAGTTCAATAATATATTCTCTTTTGTTTATACTAACAGTTTTTCTTAATAAATCTTCTTTAGTGAGCGACCTATTAAACTATCTTTTTATAGTTTTACTAATTCAACAATATTAAAATGTTGTTAGTATGCAACATGCAACGCGTTTATACCACAAAAACCAAAAGTGAAATTATGTCATACATGAGAATCAATATGGATATAGGGTTTATTAGAGACATATTACTCGCGAAAGAGTGTGGTCCCACTAAAGTACTAAACCCTAAAACGAAAAGATGCGTCTCTAAAAACGGCAGTATTGGTAAAAAATTAGATATCGATAGTTTTGCTACATCCCGCAAAATATGGGTCAAAATTATACTTCAAGAAATTTCACTGAATGAAATAAAAGAAATTTATAAGGAAAAATTAGGAAAATTCAGTCCACCCAAAAAAAGATGCAGACCCGATCAAATATTAAACCCTAAAACCAACAGATGTGTAAAAAAAACCAGTAAAATCGGAAAAGAATTATTAAAATCCAAACCCAAATCACCAAAGAAAGCTACCCCACCCAAACCCAAATCACCAAAGAAAGCTACCCCACCTAAAGCTAAATCACCAAGAGAAACATGTGATAAGGAAATCGCTCGTATTATGAAAATCGGTTACCAACAAAAATACTACGGAGATAGAACCCCGATACCACCACCACAAGCATACAAAATATTGAAAATACCTGTGAATACCACTGATCGTAAAACAGTTATTAAATCATATAGAAAAATATCCCTAATAATTCATCCTGATAAATGTGGAGAACCAGGAAGTCAATTAGCATTTCAAAAATTAAATGAAGCACGACAAGTTATTATGGGTCGTATGTGATTTAAATTAATAACTATGTTATATATATAAATGGAAGAAACTTATTTTCCAGAAGATATTTGGGGAGAAATTAAATCATTCCTACTTCCTCCACCATTGCCTAAATACCCACACCCACATAGTTTATTAATTAAGGATCTTTCAACGATTTACACTATAGACAGTCCTAAAGAAAACATTTTGTATGGATACTGTATGTCTTGTGGAACACAAACTGGGTGGTATTTTTGTAAGAGTGATACGTTTAATCGATGTCATTACAATGATTGTTCATTTATATGTTATAAATGCAGAATCGTTGAAAGAAAGTTATTAGGTAGTTTTTTTTAATTTTAATTAACTTGGGTTAATTAAAGTTTCAATCTTTTCATTTAACGTTGTTATTGCTTCTAATAGTTTATCTTTAATTTTTGGTTTATAGGTCAATTTGATAATTATTCTTCTACTTTCTGTTGGTGGGTTGGCATCTATCCCAAAATCATTTTTCATTTGACTAACATGAGCTGGACCCCAAATTGAATGACCATCTTGATCTGTAATTTTAATTTTTATTTTTTTTACTGTATGACCGGCATTTACAGTAGTAAGATAAATAGGATTGTTTTCGCGTTCGTCATATATAAATGGCACATAATCTTGAACTGTTAATGAACCACCTGAAGCATCTGGGACTACTTTATTCTCTGGTTGATTCGTAGCGCCACCCACTGACGTAAAACCATCATTTCTTTGTTTTTGATTGTTCATTAATATTAAACCTCCTGTTATTTTATTAGGATGTGTCATGTCTTCGGTTATGTCGTCTTTTGATGTCCAATCAAACGTTTTTATACCATCCGGGTAGGTGGCAAGATCACGACTTGCAAACCAACTTTTATAATTTAATGGGTATGCACCTATAAAATTAGATCTGTCTGTATAGTTGTCCTGCCCATCATGGATAGATATAACAAATGCTTGTATTGATTCACTTTTAAATGTCGTCTGATTAATACCATAGTCGGGGGTATGATTGGTAATATTGCCTTGCGAAATTCCGCCGGTAGTTCCATTCATTCCTTTATATCCTCCTTTTAGATTATTCTTGAAAATACTTTGGGTAGCAAAATTTCCATTTTTCGCGCGTGTGTGTGCGAGTACGAGTGCGCCCGACGGATTAACTACATCGTTCGTACCAAGAAGGAAATCGCTGCCAGACAAATCCAATCCATGATCATCAGCATACACATTTCCTGCGGCTTCTGGTCCTGTTGGAGTCCGGACACCTTGCCATCTGGTCCTGTTGTTGAATAAACAACCTGGGTGTGCATATTGTTCCATTTTGTAACCTCCTATGAAAACACTGGTTAGATATACATCCCAATCTGCATTTTTAAGATCAGGACTATGAATTAATTCAGTATCAAACTCACAATCTCCATTTTCATTACCACCTATGCTAATATCAGGTATATTATCAATCATAAAAATATTACCTGTGAATTTTTTAAAAGTATCTAGTGTAACTTGTATATCTTTCATTGTTACTATTTATGATTATTTTAATTTTAAATATTTTTCCGACATGTAGGACATAATTTACCACCTCTTTGTATAGGAACTTGTTCTAAACAATCCCTATGAAAGAGATGACCACAATTTGTCATTATTAAATTCCCACTCATATCGTTCAAACAAATTGGACAACATGTATCCGATTGTAATTTACAAAACATTCGAATGTAATCAGTTTTGATATGTTCGGGTATTTTATCTACTACGGTTACATTTCTATGTGTATTCGTCACGTGCGACCTACTTGGTGTAGCCAAACGTTGTGTATTTATTTCATTTATTATATCAAATGTTACTATTGAACATTCGTTTGCAAATTGTCGTAAATTATTCTGATTATTATTTCTATGAACTACTGAAAAAAACAATAGGGAAAACAATAAAGCCATCTTATGACATGGTTTATGTCTCAAACTCTCAGTTGTCGTTATTCTAAAATCATTTGGTAAATTAAATATATTCGGAATAGTATCATTAAAGTAATATTGAAACAGATAT
>Ga0209709_10003674_pt1 | contig 12638 bp, 5 predicted proteins | sample ArcticOcean_MG_C_2_FD_187435 | JGI IMG/M metagenome (GOLD analysis project Ga0209709, IMG submission 187435) | Marine microbial communities from western Arctic Ocean - ArcticOcean_MG_CB4_136 (SPAdes) (version 2) | ecosystem: Environmental > Aquatic > Marine > Oceanic | place: Arctic Ocean... | reverse complement strand
GGTTGTGCCCAGTTACTACGACTCTTTGAAAGTCGTTGAGCGACATCTCGCCACAAAGCTGCGCCGGTCTCGCGAGACTGTGCCTTTAAATCGCCGATTAAATCGACGAGATTTGGGTTTGTCTTGCTTACAGGTTTACTCATATGACTCCCTCGATGCTATTGAAGCAACTCGCCGACCGACCGCCCTGTTATGAATGCACCGACGCGGGGAAACTATGTTTCGCGCCGAAGTGCAGCGTTTAGGCTATATTCACTCATAGAGAATGTCGCCTTTCGCATCTAATAGTTCAACGGTCAAACCTGCCGCTCTAGCCTGTACTAGGATGTCGTTGTGAAGGGTATCTGAGAAGTCATCAAGTGCTTCCAAGGAGGTGATTGATGAAACATCTGTTAACTGATCTATTAGATGATTTAGAACACAAGAGACCCCGTATGCCTGTCCGGCTCTAAAGGCGTGGTCGGATCCGCCGATCTCAGGGTCTTCCGCTTTCATTCGCAACATCACCTGTTGAGAATAGGCAACTAATGCGCCATAAATCGATTCAATGATTTGTGCGGCTTCTAAATCTGTCAATAGAAGTTGGGCATTGGCTAGGGCTGCGCGTACCGCATTCCCGTATGTTCCATGCGCTCCAATTGTATCGCTTCCCTCTTGCATCATCGCTTGGTCGATAAGACTCTTCCAATCACTCATGTCGTGGCCACAGCGGATATGACACATCAACCCTGCGCTGCTAAATGGGCAAAGCGGGGGGAATGCCCCCCACTTTGCCGTTCGCCTAGACACTTCAATTTCAAATCTTGAAATTCGTGTCGTCTGTACCGTCAGCAAGACCTGCTTGCCTGACTGTACCATCTGCTGCTACGAACTCTCCAGCCTTGGTTAGACCGCCGTAGAGCTTAGCATCATGCTCCTCTCCACGTGTGATCATTCCGCCATCGCCCAATGCCATCGATAGGCTCTGAGCGATTGCATTGAGGGTTTGTATAGCGCGGTCACGGTGGCTTGGTCCAATTTCATGATCCGAGTAACGTGCTTCTTCAAAGATTGCAATAAATCCATCCAGTTGATCTGCTGGGACCATGTGGAATGCCCCACGCACAGCGCTTTCGAATTCACGGGTCGTCTCGTAGACCTTCTTCATGAACCCATGTCTGCGGAAGTGCTTGACTAGTTGCTTGTAACAATCGAAGATGATTGCAATGTATTCGTTAGCAGCTTGTAATTGAAGCATAGTGTCTGTTAAAATCCCACGTAGGGCTTCAACTTGGCGTCTTGCTATTACTCGTTGGTAATACATTACTCCAGCAATTGCAGCGCCTAACAGAACGATGATGAATGCCATAATCGTACTAGGTGTGAAGAGTCCTTCAGGATCATCACCTGCACTTGTCTTCAGATAGTTAACATTTAGACTAATGTTTTGGCTGGCCTCAGTGTAGAATGTTGTTCCTGGATAGTAAGCAGTGATTCTCCAATCTCCTCCGCATGGCTCTCCTGCACAAGTTTTGCCCGCGAATGCCCAATCGAAAGAGGCGTGCCCCTGTTCATTGGTATACGATTCATTGCGCCCTTCAACAACCCAGTCCATTGAATCTGAGTCCCAATACTCACGGATAAAGAATATCTCTTCATTCTCAATAGCGAGGTCGTATGCATCGCGCATTAGTGTAACTTCGCCGTGAACATTGTCGTTTGTATCCAGCCCGTTGTCGTTAACGTGTGTCCAATCGCTAACTGTGAACAGATTGGTACGGCTCCTGACTAGAACTACGATATCCATGTGGGAACCGTTGAGTACGTTACTTGTATCCTTGTCACAGCCACCCGGGACATTGAGTGTTGGTTCGAATGCAACACGAAGTAGTCTGAATCCTTCCAATTCTCCACCTGTAGTCTCTACATGTTTCAATCCAGGATTTTGTTCTGGATCTCCACTGTGCCACTCAATCATACCATCTGATTCTCTTGTCTCAATGGTCGCGTGAGGTCGTACATTCTTCTGTGGATCAAGATAGATGTTCAAGCATTTTCCACCAACAAATTGGCCATTGGTTTGCGTTAGGATTGCATCAATGTGGAAAGTCTGCTTCAGGTACAATACCGGGAATGCTGTTCCGTTGTTTGGTGCAACAAATGTTTCGACACTGGACTTGGACGGTCCAACTTCAGTAATCTGCAGTGTTGAGTTGCTGAATACCGGGAATTCCACCTGGACTGTCTTATTCTGGTAACGATATGCATCGTTATTGTCCCATGCTGAATAAGTTACACTAACTCGCGCCGTTCCCGCCATTGCGCCGGATAGAGGGCAAGTGATTGCGAATTCTCCGTTGATGTCTGTTATCCCATTGTAACATGCAACCGGCCCGCCTGGGCTGTTTACCATCTCGTAGTTTACGCGCACATTCCTGAATGTTAAGTTGGTATCCAGTTCATCGGTTAATTGTCCGGTAACTACCATGGGCTTAGACACAATTTCTCCAGTTAGAGGGTCGGTTTCACTTGTGTAAACGATTTGGTCATCGATGTCTAGTGAAGTTCGTCCAATCAAAGAGAATCCATCTGCATTGTATGCCATCTGTACACGGAAATGGTCGTTCCCAATTAGATCTAGACATGGGTCCCACTTTCCTTGCATTGACAAATATTGGACTTCTAGGTCCTCACAGCCTTCGTTTGGAAGTGTTTCACGGAACCGTAGATATACAGATACTGGACCGAATCCGTCCGGTAAGAAACTGTCTGGGTCTTCGCGAAGTAATTGAGGAGATAGTGGGGCGACATTAGCCTTCATACATCCAATAGATTCTGAATCATCCAATTGCCCGTTCCCATTTGAGTCACGGTCAGGCGTTCCATCGCCGTTACCATCATAGAAGCAAAGATGGCTTCCATCTGGTTGAGGCTCGGGTAGTGAAATCAATCCGGCATTTGGTGCTAAAGTTGCAACGACTTGCCGGTGCATTACGCCTTCGAAATCGATTCCTTCATAGATGACATCCACTAGTCCGCCGTTTGGCGTATTCGGTCCACTTAGTTCACGTCCACCAGAGTCCCTAACTGTTGCAGTCTTGTTGTCATCAGTAACTTGAGCTGTGAAATCCCAACGATCTCCAGATTGTCTAATGTTGTCATCAGAGGTTAGGACATTGACATAGGTTCTAGAAACAACCCAAACGTTTTGGCTGTCGATGTTACCTTTCATCAAACGGTTTCCTTCAAAGTCGAATTGCAATGAATAATTTCCAAGTGCGTCTTCAGGATTGATGTCGAACGGTATTGAGAATATTCCCAAATCATCCGTGTAATTCACTCCACTTCTACCATCATAAGACCAAGTCCAGGTAACTGGCGCTTGGCGTAATGGTTGTAGGGAGTTATCTAACAATCTTGCATCGATAGTTGTCGTAGTATTGCGATATAATCGTGGAACGCTGGTCATTTGGAACTGTGTAGTTCCAACAACTGTGACATTTATGTAAGCTCCAGTCTCTGCCAAGTTTGTAGAGTTACCAGTGAAGTAGTATGCGTTTTGAGTAAAGTCAACACGCACTCCGTAGGTCCCTGCTGCGAACTGGCTGTACCAAGTCCAATTGTAATCAAACGTAGCATCTCCGTTCTTCATGACTGGTCGCGAAGTGTATGCTGTTTCTTGACTGCCCAAGAATTGGCCATTATGGTCAATATCAATTTGCAAAGCGATTGCATCTGCGTCCCATGCATCGTTAGTGCGGTTGGTTACAGTTCCCTGTACGCCGAAGGCATCTCCAGTGTTCATTTCTGGAACAATTTCACAACGCACTGGGCTATCTGGGTCTGTTGGGTCGACTTGTCCACATGGTGGCAAGTCTCCGTCCCCTCCATTAACCAAAGCGATGAACCAGTGTGTGGCATTAACTGACAAGAAACTTCGCAAATTGATTGCTTCGCCGGGTAAGTTGTCAGGGTTTCCATCCCATAGACTTGGATAAGGCCTCAATACCTTAGCTTCTTCATAACTCACTCCAGCCGCGTTCAGTGCTTGCTGGTGGAATAATGTAGCCCAATTGCCAAATGTTCCATCACCGTTATTGATGGTTCCATCCCAGTAGTAAACTGCTGACAGTCCGCTAACAATCATCTCTCCTTCGATATTCATGCGATGCATGACGCGAACGGAGAAAGGATCAGTTGAATCGCCGTGTAAGAATGAGAATGGCAGTTCGACTTCGTCTCCTGACCTATGAACGCCGTCACCTTCGCCCTCATCGGGTGCTACATCTCCTGCGTCATCATAATCGCCATCTGCATTTTGGTCCAATGCCGCGAGTCCATCGGCTCCTAAATCGTGACCTGCGAGTCCCGGAATTACAGACGCTTTGATTTCAATATCGCCAGCAGGTAAACTAGTGTTAGAATAATCATATCTAACTGGAGCACCTTGGTTGTCGAGAAGGATATCGTGCGTCTTGGATAAATCGTTCCAAACTATTTCTTCATAGCCCCCTGGGATCTGTCCAACCCCATTATCCATTGTTGAATTATAGCGTACCTGTTTCCAAGTTCCGTTAGCGCCCAGGTTTTGTACAAAGGTCAGAGAAGCCCAACCATCATCATCGGTTCTATATCCATTGTTGTCGAACCCAGAAAAGTTTGAAGGTTCTGTTCTGTTGCCGAATAATCCTCCTGTGATTTCGAAACTAATCGGTGAGTGCGCAATTCGATTATCATATAATCCACGTGCCCAATCTGCAGCATAGTGTGCTTTGAAATCAAGCCAGAACGGTTGCTCATCGCTTCGGAAGTATGTCCAAGAAGAGTAATCGACTGTCATGTTGGCTTCTACTCCAACTAGGTATGACTGAGATACTTCTCCATTGAACGCAAACATCTCTGTTACTTCCGCATATATGCGATAGGTTGTGTTATCGCCAACTACTAAGTCCTCAGGGTACAGGAATTGTCCAACTGTGAAATTGCCCCACATGTTAGTGATAACATCGATGGTTTCAATTGCTGTTGTATTGTTTCCTGTCCATTCAATATGAACCTGTACTGGCAATCCAGGGGCATCTTCCACCATGGAAGTTACTGGATTTAGCCAATTGACATGGCCGCGGAATATAGATGGGTTTTGGGCATCTATCCATAGTGTATCGGGCGCATCTAATGTGATGTAGGTGGGGGCCTTATCATCAGCATCTAAGACACAATCGTTGTCATGATCCCAATCGCTTGATTCGGCTCCGTTGTAACATTGGTCTGAAACGAAGGTTTCCTCGAGGTGATCCCAGTCGTTATCTTCTCGTGAATCGTTATCGTCATCGTTGTCGATTACGTCCGGCCCTGTAGACGGGTCGAGTGGATTGGCTATTCCTAAGCTACCACCAAAATCGTCATGGTCCCAAGGATTGGTAGATTCGGCATCAAAGCGGAGTGGCCAAAGCAAAACTTCGTCAATATCTTGCATACCGTCTTCGTCATCGTCCTTATCCAAATCATCTCGCAATCCATCGTTATCGTGGTCGTATGGTGCTGTAATTGATATGGCTGCTTCGACTAAGTTTGCAATTCCGTCACCGTCAAAGTCGTCATCCATCCAATCTACAATTCCGTCGTTATCGTGGTCGAATGGCTCTTGTTCCTCGCCTGTGAAACAGCCTGCTTGCATTTCTTGCTGAACATCCATAACGCCGTTATTATCGTCATCAGGATCTTCTGAGTCTGGAACGCCATCATTGTCATTGTCTACATCGTAGAATTTAGGTGATTTGAGCCCTTGGCTCATTACTCCGCGGTCCCAAACTGCTTGGAACCATCCATCTCCATCAACGTCCTGGTCGTTTCCGTCATCATCCTTATCATCACAATTTAGACCTACGAAGAAATCTGTGCCGTAATCTTGTTCGGCATCGTCATCAAGATCATCATTGGTGTCTACTTCGAAGAAATCCCAAACTCCATCGTTATCATCATCGATATCGTTCCAATCGTAGACTGAATCATAATCATCATCGAGATCTGCAGTGTTATTGGTGAAATCTCCATCGTCATCGCCGTCTTCAGCATTGTGAAGTAAATCCGCTCCTAATTCGTCGGGGAATCCAACGGTATCTGCGACTGCAGTATCGTCAAAGTTCCACTGCCAGATTCCAGTCAACAGCCCCATCCATGTGATGAAAGCGTCGCGGTTGTCTTGAATTTGAGTAAATGATATCGCGCTTTCGACATCGCCATCGTCACCGAAGTCATAGTGCCAACAACCCCCTTGTGCCCCAGGGGTACAGGCCCAGGTGTTCTTACCACCTGCGCCTTGGTCAAAGGCCGCATCGGGGCGGGTAGAATATGGTGAGCCAAATTGTGCATTTGTCCCAGTAAGAGGCATTTGGTATGCTAGAGCGTATGCATATCCACAAGTCCAACCAGAGCCCAATTGGCCAACTGTCATTCCACATTGAGTCATATTGATTGTACCGCCCATCTTTAGGTCGTTTACATCAAGCAATCCATCGTTTCCTTCGTCTTGGTCCCACCAATCAGGTAGTCCATCAGCATCTTGGTCGCTGTCTAGGCCATTGATTAGAGAGTCGCCATCTGCATCGACATCCCATTCGTTGCCTCCATTGTAAGAAGACCAACGAGTAAGCATGAACCAATAGAATTCAGGTACGTTTCCACCTTCTGGTGGATTAGTCGTTTCGTCGAATCCATTGTAGTTTAGTACAACGTCTGAGAACGGGTTTACATTCCAGACGAGACTCCAATAATTGTCAATGTTATCTGTATAGTCTTGGTTATCTGCACTGCCGTCTAGGTCAGCTCCATCTCCCAATGGGTAATATGGAGTTGCGAAAGCGTCGGTAGTATCGTAATCGATTATACCGCAATTTCCGTCATCTGGGTCGTACAGGTCGGTTAGGCCGTCGTTATCATCATCCCAATCAATGTCGTTAGAAAGTCCATCGCCATCGATATCTGAGTCGACATCGTTAGGTCCGTCGTCTCTATATCTGCTACCATTAATTTGGTGTAGGAGTGCATCGTTATCGAAATCACAATCCCAGTCGATATCGATCATGTCGATGATTCCGTCACCGTCATCGTCAACGTCGTCCCAGTTTGATACTCCGTCGCCATCCCAGTCGTTAAATTGAGCAAATGATGAGCGCTGAGTCATACACCTTGGGTCCGCATTCTGAGGGTTTGGGTTTGCCAAAGATGTACAGGTTGCAATCCAGGCTTCTGAATTCTTATCCAGTGGGAATGAATCGTTTTCGTTCTCTATTTGGTCATCGTCCATATCATATGCGAAATCGGTTGCTGAAAATTGAGTCTGAACTGCATCGTCAGGAGTTGTTGTTCCTCCCATGTCTGCATCCAACCAATCCCAAATTGCGTTATAGTTCTGATCGAATGGGCGGAATCTATCATCGTCAAGATCTGCGTCATAATCCATTTCACAGTCGATTCCAGGCATATTGTCTGTATCTGCGCCTGGTGTTTGATAGGGGGTTGAATTTAATCCAGTGTAGTCATTTAATCCGTCGCCATTAGTATCGATATTTGTACAAACGTCAGGAATCCCGTCGTTGTCGTCATCTGGGTCATACATATCCAGTAGGCCATCGTTGTCGTCATCGGTATCTGAACTGTCTGGTGTGTTATCATCGTCGTTATCTGGGTCGATGAAGTTGGGGATTCCATCTCCGTCGAGATCTCCGTCAACTATTGTTGTGAATGCTGGAATGCCTGCTGCGCCGTCACCGGTTTCGCCGCCTGCATAATCAAATTCGTCGTTAGCATCTACCTTTGCAGCTTGTAAATCTATGAAATTTATGCCTGCTGAATATATGCGGTATTCGTTGAAATTCCAAGTTCTGTAAGTGTTATACAAATTTCCACTTGCATCCATTGAGCCAGTGATAGATGAATCGTAGGGGTTTGCATCTTTCCAATCTAATACTCCATCGTTATCATCATCGTCATCAAAGTAATCTTGGGCACCGTCGGCATCTGCGTCGCAGGGCCATCGGAATTGGTCGATACGTGCATCGTTGTCGTCGTCTTCGTCATAGCGGCCTGCTCCCGAACCATCTGAGTCTTCGTCTGGCACGCCGTCATTGTCGTGGTCGAATGGAAGTTGATCTACACGGTACGAGATTCCTACCGCTTGACCGGTTAGTGGGTGAATTGTAGAGGCTGTTACATATCGGTGCATGGTTACATTTCTTGGGTCTAGTCCCAGTGCTTCAAGAGCATCATAATCGACTGGCCCCTCGAGAATACCGTCATTGTCGTCATCCCAGTCCTCAAGATCTTGGATTCCGTCGTTATCATGGTCGTACGGGTCAGTTCCAAAACATCCGTCGAATCTTTCTAGAAGGTCGTAGATTCCGTCGTTATCGTCATCAAGGTCATCCAAATCATTTATCCCATCGTTGTCGTGATCGTCTGCACTTGACTCCTCGAGCATCAAACCGTATCCCGTATCTAGAGAAAGAACGGACAAATCTCCTACTTTCCCATACATTGCACTAGAGTCCGCCCAAGTCAAATCCCAAAGTGCATCATGCATCTCCGCACCATATTGAGGGGGCATACTGCCGCCCCATTCACCTTGTCCGCCCTGGTCGGTAGACTGTGCTCCACTCATTGAAAGTGGATCTACATCGACCAATCTGGTCTCAGCTTCAAAGTCTTGGCTTACTGAAGCGATCAGACCTAGCCAAGTACTGGTAATCATCAAAAACACAATTCCCACTGATACAGTGGACTTGCGTCGGTTCTCGATCTTCTGTGTAAATTGTCTATTTGAGAGCATGGTTATCACTCGGGAATCATCTCGTGACTAACGCCGTCTATATCAAGCGCGCTATACGTATGTGCACATGCGTATCACGCGGCGCTAAATGTATCATCTGCCAATAATTCAGATGGAAAGGAAAGAGGGGGAGATTCCATCGGGGGCGAACCCCCGGTGGAATCGATTAACCCGAACTTGTCGGACGGGTATGAAACGACTACCTAATTTGATAATTCAAGTGGTTCAAACTTCAAAGATGTCTTCGATGCCGTCATTGTCGTCATCGTCGTCTTCGTGGTCTTCACTGCCATCATTGTCGTGGTCAAATTGACCGGTTAGGCTGTTTCCGTCGTTGACTTCGAACCAGTCAGACAATCCGTCGTTATCGTCGTCGGTGTCTGTGCTGTCCCAAATGCCATCATTGTCGTGGTCGTAGCGGTAGGTGCCAGTAGCGCCATCAACTTCGTCCACATCTAAGATGTCATCATTGTCATCGTCGGTATCATCTGCGTCATTCATGCCATCGTTGTCGTGATCACGTGTGTAATCCTCGCCAGCTGGGCCAACGTCGTTGCGGTTGTCGATTCCGTCATTGTCACGGTCGAGGTCCACAGCGTCGCTGATTCCATCGTTGTCATGGTCGTAGATGTTGGTGTTGTCATCTCCATCTTCAGTCTCTTCACGGTCATCAATTCCGTCACCATCGTCGTCGTTATCTTCTGCGTCGTCGATGCCATCGTTGTCGTGATCGTTAGGGTTCTGATCTAGATCGTCTGGAAGTCCGTCGTTATCGTCGTCATTGTCGAGATCGTCTGGGATTCCGTCACCATCATTGTCGTTTTCGCCGTTCTGGTCCTGGTTGTCCAGTTGCTGGCCCTGCTGTTGGTCGTTTTGTTGACCTTGCTGGCCCTGCTGTCCGGTTTGGGTTTGACCTTGCTGCTGCTCGTTCTGACCATTTTGGCCGTTTTCGCCACCCTGGTCCTGACCGGTCTGTTCGCCTTGCTGGCCGCCTTGTTCGCCGCCTTGCTGTTGCTGTCCTTGACCGTTATCCTGCTGCTGTCCTTGCTCACCCTGCTGGCCTTGTTGGCCCTGGCCTTCTTGACCAGATTGACCTTCTTGACCGGACTGTTGTCCTTGCTGGGAGCCTTGACCTTGCTGGCCTTGCTGACCTTGTCCTTGACCCTGTCCTTGACCTTGTCCTTGACCCTGTCCTTGACCTTGTCCTTGACCTTGTCCTTGACCCTGTCCTTGACCTTGTCCTTGACCTTGTCCTTGACCCTGTCCTTGACCTTGTCCTTGACCTTGTCCTTGACCTTGCCCTTGACCTTGTCCTTGACCTTGTCCTTGACCTTGTCCTTGACCTTGTCCTTGACCTTGTCCTTGACCTTGGCCTTGTCCTTGACCTTGGCCTTGTCCTTGGCCTTCGCCCTCTCCTTGACCTTGGTCTTCAGACTCGCCACCGCCCTCAGTTCCGCCATCGCCAGAACCTGCATTGGACTCCTGGAAATCAGGGTCGTATGCGTCTGGGATACCGTCACCATCGGAGTCGCTGTACTCGCCGTCGTTAGGATCGGTTGGGTATTGATCGACATTGTCGTTCTTACCGTCGCCATCCGTGTCGGCGTTGTTCGGGTTTGTACCCGCTGCGTACTCCTGGGCGTTGGTTAGACCATCACCATCTGGATCACCGCTAGCGTCTCCGCTATTGGTTGGTGAAAGGCCGTTATTGACCTCCCATCCATCTGGCAAACCGTCACCATCGCTGTCGGCATTGTTCATGTTTGTGCCATGATTCTGTTCCTCAGCGTTGGTTAAACCATCACCGTCCCAATCGGCTCCACCGTCAGATGGGTCGAGTGGGTCGGATCCGTCACCGCTAACTGCACTAAGTGCAGATATTGCGAGGAAGAATGCCACAAGCATGCTTACAATTTTTTTATCTGTTTTCAATTTCATTTTCATTTCATCTCCTATTTTTTTATTTAAAGATAGAGAACCCGCTGTTCTCTCTTTCCGAAGATGGCGCGCAGCGTGACTGGGCTTCCTTGTTCGGGAGTGATACGAAGCTAACACTAGAAGTGATAGTTTTTCTAACTGGAAAGAGGGTTTCAGAACCGTCATTTAGACAGCCTGTGCTAACTGCAAATAGACTTGCAGTGTTGCGATTTTCTCCCTCTCCTATAGTTTGTTCCAGTTCCTCCGTATTCATCGTTTTTCACGGGTCGATCGTAGGGAACCCAATGTTCCCTCTAACAATACGAGTATTGCTTGTCCTATTTTAACACCGCGATTCACTGATTTGGGCTCAACTGCTTCATCATAGAGCGGTGGGGCCCTATACCTAGAATCTCATATGCTTCATCAATAATAACCCACCCCTGGCTTTCATAGAATGGAATTGCGTGAATTCTCGCTTGTAAGAATCCCGTTATTGCACCTAGTTTTTCCGCCGATGCCTTCTCCAAATCCCTTAGGACTTCTGCCGCATTACCTTGACGTTGATGTGATGGAAGTGTCCCCATCTGGCGAACTTGCATCGCAGGCCTATTCCCTTCACCGATTAATGGACCGAATGCAGGGCATATAGCTGCCCCTGGACCCGCATGGTCTGCTTGGGAACCATCGCTGTCCGGTGGAATTAGATGCGCTCTACCCACCGCTACTACCTGTTCACCAGACATTACCCATGCATGGACTGCTTGGTCATCATCACTCAGTATTTCTGTGCCACGAGGAAACCCCAGTGGCTCTCGCAGAACTGTATATCTACAATCATAATATGGTAAAACTGGATGCCAATTTGGTCCCGCTACACCCAAAATATCACCACAGGGTTCCGAGGCCCAATATTCCGGTAAAGGGGAGTAGAAGCAGCGACGTAACGCCGCCCCAGCCCATTCCTGGCTTACCGGTTGAAAATCCGACTATGAGCATAACTATGCTCAACAAGAACCCCAGGCAGCAGGTCAACCCCATGATCTCTTCAATTCCTCTAAGTAGTATTTCAGAATCTGAATCTGAATCTGAATCCCTATACTCAAATTGCATTGTTATTGATTCGCCGAAATCGGTTCCATTATCAAATATGATTACTCCGTTAGAATTATTCCACCAGCCAGCAATATAAGTTCCATCATCACTTCTGTATTCGATATTGGCGGAATTTCCAGATGTTGGTTGGCATTCGAATTGCTCCATGTCGTCGTTCATATTGTCGAACCAGCAATATTCAAATTCGTGGCCTGAAGGTGTTTGAAAATCGCCACTGTAGGTTGTTGTACCCTCTTCAAGGTTTAGAGTAACTTTTTTGGTACTATAGTCATCGTATCCGGGGTTTAGAATCATCAATAGTAATAGAGGAATAAAATACAGAGCAAATGGAATTCCGCCACCAATTGCAAAATGCTTCCAAACAAATGTAGGTTTAAGCACAGCGATTAATTGGCCGTTTGGACCCATTACAAAATTAACATTTTGAGGTTGGGCTTCTTGGAATAAGTTTTGAGAACCAGCATTGATGCCGCCAGATAAAGTTACAGGTTGCACGGCTACAACCTCTCCAACATCAATTGCAATGGATGGTGGGGCGTTGACTTCTACCGATATTTCATCACCTGTCTCTGCCATGGGCATTACTAACGGTTTTAGGTTAAAAATTGCTTGGTAATTTTATTCGTTTCAACTTGAGGCGCGTTGAAATACATCTTGTCGGTCCCACCGATTGCTGCACGGATGTCAGAGCGGCTATGAGCGGGACTGCAAATCCTGAGACCTGAGTTCAAATCTCAGTCCGTGCTCCAATTTCTATTGTCTCGAATACCACTAAAGTTCGGAAATTTCCGGGAGCAAT
>Ga0209709_10003673_pt1 | contig 12639 bp, 12 predicted proteins | sample ArcticOcean_MG_C_2_FD_187435 | JGI IMG/M metagenome (GOLD analysis project Ga0209709, IMG submission 187435) | Marine microbial communities from western Arctic Ocean - ArcticOcean_MG_CB4_136 (SPAdes) (version 2) | ecosystem: Environmental > Aquatic > Marine > Oceanic | place: Arctic Ocean... | reverse complement strand
AATCGTATATCCCATCGTTATCGTCGTCGAGATCGGTCAAATCATCGATTCCATCGTTATCGTGATCGTCTGCCCGAGACTCTTCCAATTGCAAACCATAACCCGCGTTCAAATCTAAAACTGAGAGGTCGTCGATGGTGCCGTACATCGCCCCAGGATCCGACCATGCTAAATCCCATAGAGCGTCGTGCATCTGTAGGCCAAAGGTCGACGACATACCGCCGTCCCATTCGCCCTGCCCACCTTGGTCGGTCGATTGGGCCTCGCTTAACGCAAGGGCCTTTCCGTCTACTAGCTGCGTGTCTGGAGAGGATGGTTCGCTTAAATCTGCGATCATTGCGAGCCATGTGCTTGTAATCATCAGTAATACGATTGTTACCGCTAAGGTAGACTTGCGGCGCTGATTGATTTTTAGGTCATATTGTCTATTTGATAGCATAACGACATCTCCGGAACTAATTGGTGACCGGCACCCTCTATATCAAGCGCGCTTCGCGTATGTGCTAAATCGTATCACGGAAGAGTTCGCGTATCACTTACCAGACAAGTGATACCGTCTTTAAAAAAATGACATAAAAAGAAGTAGGGGGAGATTTCACCGGGGGCGAACCCCCGATGAAATCGTCAAACCCGACAAGAAGACGGGTGTGTGTTAACGACTGTTGATCACGTTAAACTATTGATTTCAAACTTCAAGTTCGTCGAGGATGCCGTCATTGTCGTCATCATCGTCTGCCTTGTCGTCGATACCATCGTTATCGTGGTCGAACTGACCAGTTAGTGCGTTGCCGTCGTTGACCTCGAACCAGTCAGATAGGCCGTCGTTATCGTCGTCCGTGTCTGCCATGTCCCAGATACCATCGTTGTCGTGGTCGTAGCGGTAAGCGCCAGTAACGCCACCCACTTCATCCACGTCTAGGATGTTATCATTGTCATCGTCGTCATCAACTGCATCATCCATACCATCGTTGTCGTGATCACGGGTGTAATCTTCGCCATTTGGTCCAACGTCGTTGCGGTTGTCGATACCGTCATTATCACGGTCGAGGTCTACTGCGTCGTTGATTCCATCGTTGTCATGGTCATAGATGTTGGTGTTGTCATCGCCATCTTCGGTTTCCTCACGGTCATCGATTCCGTCACCATCGTCGTCGTTGTCTTCAGCGTCGTCGATGCCATCGTTGTCGTGATCGTTTGGATTCTGGTCGAGATCGTCAACAATGCCGTCATTGTCGTCATCGTTGTCGATATCGTCTGGGATTCCGTCACCATCATTGTCGTTGTCGCCATTTTGCTCCTGGTTGTCTAGCTGCTGATCTTGCTGCTGCTCGTTCTGTTGACCCTGTTGGCCTTGTTGGCCGTTCTGGGTCTGTCCTTGCTGCTGCTCGTTCTGACCGTTCTGGCTGTTTTGGCCAGATTGGTCTTGACCGGACTGGTCGCCTTGCTGGCCGCCTTGTTGGCCGCCTTGCTGTTGCTGTCCCTGTCCGTTGTCTTGCTGCTGTCCTTGTTGGCCCTGCTGACCTTGCTGTCCTTGGCCCTGTTGGCCGGATTGGCCTTGTTGACCGGACTGCTGTCCTTGCTGGGATCCTTGACCTTGCTGACCTTGCTGTCCAGACTGTCCTTGGCCTTGACCTTGGCCTTGTCCTTGCTGTCCAGACTGTCCTTGACCTTGTCCTTGACCTTGTCCTTGACCTTGACCTTGTCCTTGACCTTGTCCTTGACCTTGTCCTTGACCCTGTCCTTGACCTTGGCCTTGTCCTTGGCCTTGTCCTTGTCCTTGTCCTTGTCCTTGTCCTTGTCCTTGTCCTTGTCCTTGGCCTTGGCCTTGTCCTTGTCCTTGTCCTTGTCCTTGTCCTTGGCCTTGGCCTTGGCCTTGGCCTTCGCCTTGACCTTCGCCTTCGCCTTCACCTTGGTCTTCAGATTCGCCACCGCCTTCGGTTTCGCCATTCCCAGATCCTGCATTGGACTCCTGATAGTCAGGGTCGTATGCATCCGGGATACCGTCTCCGTCGGAATCGCTGAACTCGCCGTCGTTAGGATCGGTTGGGTATTGATCGACGCTGTCGTTCTTACCGTCGCCATCCGTGTCGGCGTTGTTTGGGCTAGTGCCCGCTGCGTATTCCTGGGCGTTGGTTAGACCATCACCATCGGGGTCACCGCTGCCGTCGGAGGCATCGGTAGGGGAAAGTCCGTTATTGACTTCCCATCCGTCTGGTAATCCATCACCATCGCTATCTGCGTTATTCATGTTTGTACCGTGAGACTGTTCCTCAGCGTTGGTTAAACCGTCGCCGTCCCAGTCAGACCCACCATCAGATGGGTCCAGGGGGTCGGATCCGTCACCGCTTACTGTACTAAGTACAGAAAGTGTGAGGAAAAGTGCCACTAGCATGCTTACAATTTTCTTATTCATTTTCATTTCATCTCCATTTATTTTAATTTAGATAGAGAACCCGCTGTTCTCTCTATCCGATCTCATCCCTGAACTGGCCAGGATAAAAGATTCGGGATTACGATGGTGCTGACGCTGATTTGAATCAGTGTATAGGGGGGAAAAGATGCACATCACGGCGTTATTCAAACGCTCGTGCGCTACTGCAAACAGGTTCGCAGTCCCACGGTTATGTGCATTGATATTATCTTCTTCTCTTTCCTCTGTATTCATCGTTTTTCACGGGTCGGTCTTAGGGAACCCAATGTTCCCTCTGCCAATAGCAGCGATGCTTGACCTATTTGAACCGCACTATTGTCTGATTTGAGGAAATTTCTTCATCATCGACCGGTGGGGACCAATCCCGGATATACTGTATTCTTCATCGATAATAAACCATCCTTGGCTCTGATAAAAACCGATCGCCCCCTCTCGTGCTTGAAGAAAGCCGACCTTAGCATCGAATTGGGATTCCAATGCTGCCAAAACCTTGGCCGCATACCCTTTTCCTCTATGGTCAATCAAAGTCCCCATCTGCCTGATCTGAAGAGCCGGTCTATTTTCTCGATTCGATAGCGGGCCAAATGCTGGGCAATGTGCTGCACCAGGGCCTGCGTGGTCGGCTTGGGAACCATCGGAATCCGCTGGAATTAAATGAGATCTACCAACGCAAACAACCTTACCTTCAACTTCGACATAGGCATGAGATGCCTCGACGTCATCCGATAAGATTTCAGCACCTCTCTCAAAACCCAAGGGCTTGCGTAAAACCTCAAATCTACATTCATAATATTCGACTGTCGGAGTCCATCCGGTTAGGCGAGAATGTATCATCGATTTCACCAGGTAACAATCAGGGCAAAAATAGCCAAGATGGGATAAAGAACAAGACCAACTATGCCGCCGATACCAAGGGCCTTTTTAGCGGTTGAAAACCCGACGATCAGTAAAACTAATGCTGTTATTGGGGCAATGAAACACATCATCTCGGTAATATCTGAAGCTAGATAATGCTGCTCACTTGGAGAGGTTTCTTCATAGGGTTCAGTAAAAGAGATTGTAAAAAATACCGATTCACCGTAGTCGTTTCCATCATCGAACTCCATTATTCCAGTTTTTGAAGAATAATTTCCGACCATACTCCTTTGGTAATCATCGCCTTCCCATTGTTCTTGCCAAAGTGTGGCCGAATTACTCGTCGTGTAACAGCTATAGGATTGGCCCGAGTTAGTTGCTGGAATTGTAACCCGGCAATAATCGATAACCATTCCCTGAGGAGTCAAAATACTGCCTGAATAATTTGTCCCTTGTTCTTGTGAGAGGGTAATTTCCTCGGTTACTCCATAGTAATCATATGAGGGCTCGGAAGCTAGTGTCAGCAATAACGGGACTAAGAGAAGCAGAGTAGGAATGCCAGCTCCGATGAAAAATTGCTTCCAAGAAAATGGTGGTTTTTCCATCACCATCCCAAGAGGAATACCACCCCCAGGTTGGAGTTGGCCGGTCAATTGAGGGGTGCCGGTGAACATGGTTTGTTGCATAGGCTCTTCTTTTGCAATATTGATTTCAATCGATTGTGGCGGTGGTTGCATAATTCGACTCTCCTATATTATTATTAGATGTGCTTCCAAAGGGTCGTGAGAGATACTATTGCCAAAATAGGATAGGCCAATAAAGACGCTATCCCGCCATATCCTAAGCCCTTTCTACCACTAGAAAGGCCGACTCCAATAAATGCTATTGATATAAGCGGATACACTAAACAAATTCCTCTTATCAGATTGACTACCAGCATGAAAGCCGGTGCTTCTGGCTCTAATGCTTCGTCGTAAGTAGTCAATTTAAAATCTAATGATTCACCATAATCGATTGAATTATCAAAAGTAATCACCCCTGATTCTTTAGAATATTCGCCAACTTTAGTATTTTTAGCCGTATCCCTTTCTTCCTTAAAGAGGACAAAATGTGATTTGAAATTATCGCACCAATAATTGAAATCGGTTTGTTCTTGGTCCTCGATGACAACTCTACAATGGTCGATTACTAAGTGATCTTCCAGCTCAAAGTTTGCAGAATAATTGGTACCTTCGCTTTTTGCCAATTTCAATTCATTGGTTTCGGTTGGCGCACCCCAGTCCGGTTGTTCCATGCCATTCAGCAACAATATAGGGGTGACCAAGAGCATTATTGGGACCAGAGTCCCAATTGCAAAATGTTTCCATGTGAATCCAACCGGTTCATCAGAAATAATTACGATGTTTTGGGTCGGTTGAACTACGCCAGATATTTGCGCGGCGGTGGCGTTCGGTTCTTGCATCAATCCAATTATTATTCGCATTATCTATAATTCTGGTGCCGGTTTTACGCGCCGTCTATTTGAGACGCCTTGAAATATGACTGGCCAAACCCGTGGCTGCTGCACGGATGTCAGAGCGGCTATGAGCGGGACTGCAAATCCTGAGACCTGAGTTCAAATCTCAGTCCGTGCTCCATCTTCTTTTAGTGGATAATGTTTTTCGAATTGGAGCACAGGCTTGGGTTATTACTTCCTTTTTGAATAATTTTTTTTCAATGACTTCATTTGTCATGACCGGGTGGCCAGCCTATTCCCGTTAGGGCGTACCAATCTGATTGGAGGAACAAATCATGCCATCATTAAATTCCAATATCGGCGAAGTTGGCCGCGGATTTGCTACATTTATGACCCCGCCGCCTGAAGGAACTGTTCGCTTTACGGTAGGCCAACCTAACTTCCGTACCCCTGAGGCGATTGTCGCTTGTGCAAAGGCTGCTCTCGATGATGGCCAACACGGCTATACTCGATCTCAAGGTAGTGAAAAAATATGTAATGCGGTTGCCACCCATCTTGAGAAATATGATATTCCGGCCGATCCAGCCGATGTCGTAATCACTCCTGGAGCCAAGCAAGCTCTACTTTATGCGATGATGTCTTGTTTGAATCAAGGTGATGAGGTTTTATTGCTCGCACCCGCTTGGCCTTCTTATGATGGAATGTTGAAATTGATTGGTGCTGTTCCGGTCCATGTCCCGGTAAAACGAGAAAATTACCATCCCCGTATGGATTTACTCAAGGCTGCAATCACTCCAAAAACTAAAGCGATTTTGTTGAATTCTCCAAATAATCCAACCGGGGCGGTTTATTTTCCCGAAGAAATCGCTGCAATTACTGCTTTAGCTGTTGAAAACGATATGTGGATTTTCGATGATATGATCTATTCTGACCTGGTTTATTGCGACCACTCCTATGTTTCACCAACCACTTTCCCCGGAGGAGCCGAGCGAACTTTAACCATCGGTGGATGGTCAAAGATTTGGGCGATGACAGGATGGAGATTAGGGTGGATCACCGGGCCAAATGGTGTAATGGAAGCGGTAAAAACCTGCCAAGCAAGCTCTGTTAGTCATGTTCCTACGTTTTTGATGGACGCTGGAGTAGTAGCGCTAGGGTTGGTTGAAGAGCCTAAAGAGTTCTTAGAATCCTTTACGGAAAGAAGAGAGGTATTCCACGCATTGATCGAAGATATTCCGGGCATTAATGCACCTAAACCAGAGGGGGCGTTTTACATCTTAGCAGATATAACCGAGACTGGAATGGATGATATCGAATTTGCGACCAAAGCCTTAGAAATTGCTAATGTCCAAGTTATCCCTGGTTCTTTGATGCCCGGCGGTGAAGGGTTGATTCGAATGAGTTACGGCACTTCTTTAGAACAGATTCGCGAGGGCTGTAAACGGCTCAAGAAGTGGCTACAGGACTGATTTTGTAAACTGCACCACTATGGTCAAATGTTCCATAGTACAGATTTCCATCCGGCCCAGATGCTATCGGGAGCGGAGTTCCAACATCTGAAGCGAAAACGGTTATTTCTCCGACCCATCCTTCACTCGTATTTGTAAAGTCGATCTTTACAATTTGATGTCCGCGGGGAATTAAAGTTGCCCACGAGCCGTAAACCGTTCCGTAAATAGTATGATTATCCCCGGGGAAATTCGCTGGTCTTGTCGTCAATCCGTTAAGAGATGTATGAGGGGTCCACCATGCGATTGGTGCCTCTGAGCCAATGGGGTTAGGATCTTCGGGAGACTCGACCAACCAGCCATAATCGGCTCCTTCGACCAGGAGATTCACTTCCTCTACCGGGAATTTGTCACCCATTGCATCTTGACCATTATCGCTGAATAAATATCCAATATCATCAACCCAAATTCCATCAAATGAGTTCCTTACCCCGCTGGCAAGAACTCCGTGATCGCCGGTTTCGATGTCGACCCAAAGCAATGCTGCATTACGTTCATCGCTTTCTTCACAGAGATTACAGGTGCTGCCAGCGTGCCAAATCAAAGTGCCATTTGGAAGTAAATTTACGGCATTGGTTTGGTGATTACCCGATTTGATTGAGTCGACTAAAACCGTTTTATTACTGAGATCTAAATCGTATCGAGTCAAGCTTCCTTTTTCGGAAACCACCATGTAATCATCGGTGAAAACCAATCCGTGTGGATTGGTGAGTCCGTCAAGAATAACTTCGCCCTCAACGGTTACAATTCGTCCTCCGTCTCGGTCGCAGACCAATAATTCATCTTGATGGAAAACCAAACAGGTCGGCCCACCCAAGCCGGTGGCGATCTCTTCGACTTCGAATCCGTCGATTGGATTAGGCACCATGACGCCTGCGTACGGGTAAATCTCCCTCGCCAGAATCAAGAATATTAATCCGAATACAATCGGTAAAATCTCCCGCCGGACCTTCAAATTAATAACCTCAGAAAGGAGAACGATATTCGCTAACTTCAGAGCTGATTCTCAGCAATTGATTGTACTTTGCAACCCGGTCGGACCGGGCTGGTGCACCGGTTTTTATCTGGCCTGCTCGAGTGCCGACCGCCAAGTCGGCAATGGTCGTATCCTCGGTTTCACCAGATCGATGACTAATAACAGAGTTGAATCCATGAGTACTAGCTAAATCCATCGTTTCCAAAGTTTCGGTGATGGTGCCAACCTGATTGACTTTTACCAAGATCGCATTTGCGGCTTTTGATTCGATTCCCATCGCCAATCTTTCTGCTTGAGTTACGAATAAATCGTCGCCGACCAATTGGACCTTGTCTCCAATGTCCCTCATGCAGTGAGACCACGAGCGCCAATCGTCTTCGCCAAATCCGTCTTCGATAGATAATAGAGGATATTGGTCAACCCAGGTTGCGTAAATATCCGAGAGCTCCTCGCCCGATAATTTCTTGTTGTCGATATTGTACTTACCATCTATTAAAAATTCGGTTGAAGCAACGTCGAGTGCAATTCCAATCTCCTCGGTGCTATATCCAGCCCCTTCTATGGCTTTAACCATATATTTGAGCCCGGTTTCATTGGTCGGAAGATTTGGTGCAAACCCGCCTTCATCGCCCACCCCACCAAGGAGTCCGTCGGCTTTGAGTTCCTTTTTTAGAGCATGATAACACTCAACACCGGCTCTTAGAGCTTCGGGGAATGTGTCAAATCCGTGCGGCATTACCATGAATTCTTGGATATCGACATTAGATGCTGCATGAGCCCCGCCGTTGAGAATGTTGAGCATTGGTACCGGCATTTGTCCGCCTGCAACCCCGCCTATATACCTCCAAAGTGGAAGTTCGTGCAGAGCAGCCCCCGCATGGAGACAAGCCATCGATACTCCGAGCATTGCATTGGCTCCAAGATTTGCTTTATTGGGCGTACCGTCGAGTTCTATCATAATCTCATCGATCGCTTTTTGATCGTCGACAGGCATGCCTACCAAGGCTTCCTGGATGGTTTCAACCACATTGTCGATCGCATTTTCAACCCCTCTACCGAGCCAACGGGTTGGATCACCATCACGCAATTCAATCGCTTCGTGGGCTCCGGTCGAAGCGCCGCTGGGAACAATCCCCCGGCCGAGCAATACGCCACCTACATAGCAATCTACCTCGACGGTCGGATTTCCACGACTATCGAGAACCATTCGAGCATCTAGACCGGAGATGATGTCAGACATGTTAGTGCCTCTAATCGGGGGGGAGGTGGGCACCGTCTTTGAATCAAACCCACGATTATCAGGCTTTGTTAAGCCATCTCATCCAATTTGCAATCGCCGATTGCACTTCAGGAATTTGGTGGTCTTCGGTACAATCTCTAATCCAACACAGTTGTTCTTGCTCTGGAGTGACTGAAAATAATTCTCCTTTGAACAATAATTCTGGATCTTCAGTATTTACCTGTTTTCGCCGATCCTCGATAAAACAATGAATCAAACTGCGTGGATAATGACGCATGAGTCCTAGAGACGGTGAGCAATAGACCAAGGAGGTATTCAAAAAGATTAGTGACTCTCCTGATATTTCATCGACCTCGTGGCCTTCGACCTTACAACCGTCGAGCATTGCAGCAACATCTAGTTGGTACCAATCGTGAAATGAATTACACATCTCAAGGTTTACTACATCGTCGAGGAATGCTTGAACCGCAGCCAGAGAGGCGGATTCTTGAGGACACATCAACCATCCTGAGACGCTGGGGTCATTTGAAGGCGATGGTTTGAATAAAGTGATAAATGCTTGGTGAAAACATAGATATTTCCGAAGGTATTTACTTGCAAATTGGCGATGGTTTGAATTCCCTATATCGGAAGGATTCCAACTAAAAATGTAAAAAATATATACTTTTTTTATTGAAATCGGGGGTTTGGGCACATTCATATACGGAAAGTGGTAGGCCCGCTCATGGCTCGAATCGCTGAGATTGATCGCACTATCCTAGCAGAACTACGCAAAAATGGCCGAATGTCCTTCGTCGACCTTGCAAAGCTGGTTGGGGCGAGTGAGAGAACCGTTCGAACCCACGTCCGCAGAATGGAGGAGCAGGGGACAATTCGCGGCTATACTGTTAGAGAAGGCGGGGTTGGACTTACTGCGTTGATCCGCATCAAGGTTAGCCCTGGAGCAGAAATCGGCAGTTTCGCCGGCGAGATAACCGGCTGGGAAGGTGTCGAAATAGTCTACGAGGTTTCTGGAGAAGCAGACTTGATCGCATTGGTTCACGTCGATGATACCATGGCTCTTCGAAGCCTTTTGGATAAGATGTGGATGACGGCGCCATCCGACATAGCATCGACCACCACAGAGCTAGTTTTAGAGCAATACTGATTCAACCCTTTATGGGTCAATGTTATTCGCAATCGAGGATTCGGACTCGATATGCGAACGGGTGCTATACTGGTTACCCTCATCATAATCGCCGGCGCTTTTTCTGGTTGTTTCAAAGAGGATGTGGTCGTACCCGAGCCGAAAGAAGAGGAGGCTCCAGCTGGGATTTATGTTACTGGACCAGATGGTTTACCGGTAAATGTCCCGGCAATTCCGATGGCTTTCCAATTTAGCGATGTTGGAGAAATCGGTCCTGAGCCGAGCATTGGAATCACTTCTAGCGGCTGTATTTTCTTCATCGCGATGGAAAAGGTCATGCGGTCGTGTGATTATGGCGCGTCTTGGACTAATTCTGCTGATTTCGCCTCCGCTCCTACTACCAGTGACCCATATGGTTGGGTCGACCCGATTACCGACCGAATTTTCAATGTTCAAATGGTCGGTTTAGCAACCACATGGATCGCCTTTAGCGATGATGACGGTGAGACATGGGTCGGAAATCCACACGATTCCGGTCCTGTGCCATTGAACGACCACATCAAATTGGGTTCGGGTCCTTGGACCGATGGTGCTTATGGTGCGCTGGGCCAAGCCAGCCCTGTTTACGAAGAAGCGGTTTATTTCTGTTATAACAAATTGGCTGGAATTTTTTGCTATACTAGTTTTGACGGTGGCGCAACCTTCGAAGTCGGTGGCCAAATTTACGGCCTTGCAACCACCAACGGAGGCTTGCACGGAGCTATTACCACCGCTCCAGATGGCACGGTCTATGTCACTCCCCGAGTCGCAACCCCTACCGTAATCATCTCGAAAGACAATGGATTATCCTGGGATACCCGAACCATGGGTGAGGATGTTGGAACCCCTAATCCTCGTAAGAATTCCGAGGTCGGAACAGATACGGATTCAAATGCTTACCATATTTGGACCGGCGCAGATTCAGGGGTGTACATGTCTCGTAGCATCGACTCTGGAGACTCTTGGGAACAGGAAAGTATCAGGATAAGCCCCGCAAATGTCATCTCGTCGACCTTCCCGCAAATTGATGTTGGAGACCCTGGAAGAATCGCAATAACCTACCTTGGTAGTGAAGATGGGGACGCTATTGGAGAATTGGACATAGATGGAGGGGCTTGGGACGGAAACCCTCATTATGCCACCGAAAATGTCAGTTATTATCTTTACATAACTTATAGCTTAAACGCTCTTGACGAAAATCCAATTTTCCATACTTACCGTGTATCGCCCGACCCGGTTCAAATCGGTGCAATCTGCCTCAATAGTGGCGATTGTAGAGATATTGGCGGATCTAATCGTAATTTATTGGATTTCAATGATTTGCACATCGACCGTGAAGGCAGGGTATATGTTGCATTCGCAGATGGTTGTACCGGGGATTGCGCAACAATGGAAGATCCTAAACCTGAAGATTCTCGCAGCCGTCTCGGCTCGGTTTACTACCTTGCAACCGGACCAAGTTTGTACGTCGGTCAGCCTGAACTCGAAGCATTATTGTGATCCAAGTATTATCGATTTAAAAATCGAAAATCGCTGAATCATCTTTGAAGGTCTTGAATTCCAAATGGTTTCCATTTGGATCTCTAACAAAAAATGTCATTTGCTCTCTCGCCAGCCCTTCATAACGAGCATAAGGGCCGATCACGATCTCATCTGCAGCGAATTTGGCCTTGAGCATATGCCAATCATCCCATTCTAATACCAAGCCAAAATGGAGGTCGGGAATGAGTTTTCCCTTCGGTGGTTCGGTTGCAGCCTCTGGCATTTTTTCAACCAATTGTGCGATCACTTGGTGGCCGTGGAAATTAAATACAGTCGAATGGTCAGAAATTCGCCCGGTAGAAAAACCTAGGGACTCGGTATAGAATTTTATTGTCGAAGCCATATCGATTACCGGGAATGCCAAATGAAATGGCCGCAATTTTTTCGGTGGGGAATAATCTATGCCGCACGACTTGCAGACATCGTTCTCATCCCAATTACATTGACGGCGGCAACCCGACATTTGAAAACCTCAGTTTTTCCATTTAACCGAGCAACCAATCGATTCGGTTCGATTGATTGCTGGTGGATTTCCTACGGCTAAATATTCCATCGCATCATCTAATTCGCTGGTTGTCGCATCGATTGGATTACGAGGTGAATCATCGAGCCGGCCCCTGTAAACCACAATTCCATTCGAATTAATCAGATAAAATTCCGGAGTTCTTAAGGCGCCCCAAACGCTTGCTATCTCTTGGGATTCGTCGTAAAGATAGGGGTATGACATCCCCTTTACAGCCCGCTTCTGCATATTTTCAAATGAGTCTTCTGGATAATTATTGGCATCGTTAGAATTTATTCCTACAAATCCCATCCCCAATTGTTCAGCTTTTTTTGCTGCTTTTTCAATACGACTGATATTGCCGATAACATAGGGGCAATGATTGCATTCAAACACGACAACTGTGCCGTTATCGCCCATTATTTCCTCCAAAGAGAGCATTCCCTCTCCGTTAGCGTTTGCCAGACGAAAACCGCTGACCTCATCTCCAGGCTCGTATCCCATGGATGGCCGAAGTAGGGTCAGCCATATCACATAGTCGCTATTGCCATCTCGCACTCTTCGAGGCGTCGACGGGCCACAGCATTATCAGCGTCAATCGATAGAACGCCTCTCCAAGCACCAAGGGCTTGATCAAATCTTTTACCGCCGTGATGGATTGCAGCAATGTGTAAGCGGGCATCTAAATGATCGCCATCGCATCTTACCGCAGCCTCGAAATCGGCCAATGCCGAATCCTCGCGCCCCCAGTCGAGATAGAGTAAGCCACGCTGATGCCAAGCATCGGTATGATTCGGCTCTAAGCGGAGTGCTTCATTGAGGGGTGCTTCAGCCTTTTCCGGTCTTTCCATGGCGATATAACATGCTGCTAATTGTGTTAGCCCATGGTAGTGGTGAGGGGCGGCGGTGACGATTTCCTCGAGGTCATCACGAGCGAGAGTCCATTGTGATTGCATCATATTTG
>Ga0209709_10003672_pt1 | contig 12640 bp, 7 predicted proteins | sample ArcticOcean_MG_C_2_FD_187435 | JGI IMG/M metagenome (GOLD analysis project Ga0209709, IMG submission 187435) | Marine microbial communities from western Arctic Ocean - ArcticOcean_MG_CB4_136 (SPAdes) (version 2) | ecosystem: Environmental > Aquatic > Marine > Oceanic | place: Arctic Ocean... | reverse complement strand
TATATTAAGAATGTTCTCGAATATACACTACTAAAAGATATAGTCACCAATTGTAAGATATACTATGACCCGAACAATATGAATGATATATCTCGTGTTGAACAAGATAGAGATATGCTTTCTCTCTACAAAGAATTTGAAGGGATACACGATGATACTGATGATGATGCCGAGGAAAAAGACTTTCTCCCCTGGATGATCCGTTTCACTTTTAATAAAGAAGAAATGATGGATAAGGGTCTTGTGATGGAAGATATTAATCTAACATTCCTTCAGTGGGCAGAGAAAGGTGGTGAAATTGATCGTATTAAATTCATCTATTCCGATGATAACTCAAAAGAATTAATCGGTAGGTTGTCTATTTCGGGCATATCGGTTGAGGAAGATTCAAATGGTATCACAGATCAGAGTGACATCATTTCATCGCTCAAGGATCTTTCAGAAGAATTGATGAATAAATGTGTGATTAAGGGTATTCCGGATATTACAAATATTATCCTAACACAGATCTCAAAAACGAGATATGATGAAAATTCGGAAATTAGTGAAGAAAAAAGATGGATCCTTGAAACAGATGGAACAAATCTACTCCAAGTAATGATTAATCCGTACGTTGACTTTAGACAGACAATATCAAATGATATTATTGAGGTATATCGTTTGCTTGGGATTGAAGCCGTGCGAACACTGTTAATTGAGCAGTTGATTGGAGTATTTGATGAATATATCAATGATCGTCATGTAGAACTTCTAAGTGAAATAATGACTTGTAAGGGAGCACTTGTCTCAATTGATCGTCACGGTATTAATCGCGGAGATGTAGGTCCATTGGCCAAGTGTTCTTTTGAGGATACAGCAGATCAATTGATTAAATCAAGTATCTTTGGAGAAAAGGATAAACTGCAGGGTGTATCCAGTAATATTATGATGGGTCAAACAATCCCTTGTGGAACCGGTATGTGTGAAATCATTCTGGATGAAGAAAAATTAATAAGGGAACTAACTTCAATTAATGAGGATGACTCAATTGAAATTGATGAGGAAAATATTGATGTTCTATTAGATGATACAGAAGAAGATTGTAAATTAGAAGATTTTAAGTTCTCATTTGAGGACTAGATATTCCTAACACTTTATTGATAGGATCTTCGCATTGTTTAGATAGTGAATGAGTATTCTTAATTACATTATTTTTTATTCCTTCTACGGTATCATCACAACCATAGTTCTGAACACGATTCGAGTCAACCATATCTCCCATTGATTTAAGACCGTCGGTTTTTAATGTGTCATATTTAGATTCATAGGGGCGACTATATTCTGTATCAAATAGAAGACATCCTTCCAATTGTTCTATATTTTTGAGTTCGTGCTTTCCTAAAAATTCGCTATCATCTTTTTTAGATAGGAATTCTTGAACGACTTCGTATGATGATTTAGTTCCCATAAATCCGTCCATCACCAAGAATTGAACAACTACTTTGTCCTTTTCTTCAAAGAGTTCGGTGATACTTTCTAAATGTAATCTCCTCGAATCAATTTCATTCCCTAATGCGGATGCGAGTATCTTGGTTACATTTAGCTCAAATACATCTCGTTCAGCTTCATTGGAGGGATACGCCTGTGTCAATGTTACAATTGCTCTCTTATTTTTGAAATCTTTGCCCGTCAAATCTCCTTTAGTAATGCCTTCATAATATACATCTTTTACTGATTCGAGTGTTTTGATTTTCATGCTTTCTTCGAATGTATTTTCCAAGATTGCTTTTTCTAGACTCTTCTTAATATCATCCATTGAAGATTCATCTAAGAATTCATATCCTTTCGTGACTTCTAATTCAAAGCATACGGAAATCGGCCCAGTTCTAGTTCTATGAACGACCAATCTTTCTTTATTTTTAATGTCGCACGTTTGTGCAAAAGCATCAATGAGTTCATATGAAGCAGTTGATAATTCATTATCATCTTTTATACCACCGTTGTATGTAATAAAGAATATTTTATTCGAAGTTGGTGGAGATTCATCTAACGCTTCTTTAATATCTTCGGTATCTTGAACAAATTGTTCTGGAGTTGCGGAGGTCATTACTGGCTCGGATTCTATTACGGGTTCAGGTTCTATTACTGGTTCAGGTTCTATTACTGGTTCTATTACTGGTTCTATTACTGGTTCTATTACTGGTTCTATTACTGGTTCTATCACTGGTTCTATCACTGGTTCTATCACTGGTTCTATCACAGGTTCAGGTATATCGGGGGTTCCAGTATCTATTCCTTCCATTCCTTCTACTCCTTCTATTCCTTCTACACCATCCGCCCCCCCAGTAAATAATCCTTGTATCATTTGGAATGGTGTTCTTATAAAATCACCAACATTGCTTATTTTCGTGTCTTCTTTATAAACTTTATTTAATAGTGATTTCACATATTTCTTCCTTTCACCCGATATCCTTAACGCTTCCAAAGAAATGTATTTAGAAAACAGATGTGCCCTAATATCTACATAAATTAACATTCTGATTTTATCAACTGTTAGTACTTTATGCCTCATTCTCAGGAATGATTTGTAATTGTCGTCCAAATAAAGGACACAATCGGGACTAGGACATTGAGAGCATTCATTATAACTGACCCAAGAAACATTTCCCATCATTTGGTTCCAAATGCTCTGGGGTTTGTATGCGCAATTCATAAGTCTTTTTCTAAATATTTCTTTCACATCTTTATCTTCTCTCACAAGTTTAAGAGCATATATGATCTTATCACTATCCATGATAATTTTTTTGTCTCTGATTTCCTGTAGAACCAAGACCTCAAATTGGTCGTCAAATTTCTTTAAACCCAGAACAACATCAAACCAATCAACGTGCTTCGCAGACATTGAATCATCGCAGTCAAGGATGTAACTGTGTAGCTTCTTCATCGCCGATATCCCTGACTGCGACATCTTAGCACAATTCACTTTAAAATTTTGTAACATCGGTCTAAATACGGGTAAATGAACTACATTACCCATTTGTTTAATCATATTCATGCTATAAGAATCAATATCTTCAATAATACCGTTGATACTATTTGAGTTTACAAATTTATCATTTTCACCAATGATCCTTAATAAATGAAGACCATCAACACTAGATAAGTAATCTCTAACCAAATTCTGATCATTCAATACGTGTGTAGTTGGTATAAAGGGTATGTATTGCTGACTAAGCAATGAAAGAACAATTGATCGGATATCCTCGTTTGCACCCCCACTTTGTTTCTTACATACTTTTTTGAGAGTTCTAGTCTTACGAGAATTCCCACCGATTCTCTTCTGTTTTCCGTTAACTCTTTTTTTACGAGAAGTTCTTATAACCATAACTATATATTACAATACATTATTTATTTTTTTCCACAAAAATAGATGTTAGATCTTCTTCCGTTTCATCTGTTTCATCTGTTTCATCTGTTTCATCTATCTCTTCTTTTAACCCTTCTGTATCATTTATTAATCCGAGTGTTTGTGTTATCTTATCATTTGTCTCACTGCTAGGGATTAAATTCTCCAAGTCTCCATCTGGCAAATGAGTTTTAGTATCATCTACTATCTTATCATCAACAATATTTTCATCTATATTAATTTTGATAGTAGTGGCGTCCGTTAACGCTTTATGAACGATAGATAATTTCGAGATGTCTTTCTCTTTCTCTTTCTCTTTTTCTTCGTCAGATATTAAATCCTCGATTCCTTCTTTAAATTCGTCGTTATTCGGAGTAACTGTCTTGTCAATCTTATAGATATTGCATTTATCTAAACCATTACAGATTGAGGGAACAGATACTTCATAGTTACTGAATTTTTTATTGAATTGTTTAATCACACCATCATCTATGATGGGTCCGGCCTCTATTAACCGATCATATTCTGAGCGCGAAATCTTCAAGAAATCATTCTGAAGTACTCTTCTCGAGGGATCTAATGCTAATTCTATCGCAATATTTCGTTGTAATTTACCCCAAGAAATACCTGCGATACGATGTCCTTCCATCAGTTCGGCGACTTTCAGAAAGTTCTGTAACGTTGATACAATACCCGCAAAAATATTCACACCACCAACAATAGCCGAAGCGATAGATTTACTTTCTGCTGGAACAAACGAATCCATACCGACATTTGCGGCGCCAGTCAGAGTTGATAGGATAATGACTGGAATTGAAAAACAATAATACCATTTCCTATAACTTTTTTCACATCTACCGTGTAACCATCGGTAACAAGAAGCTTTTTCCGACCACTCGGCTAAGAGTGCTTCACATTCATCCGTCCACACGTTTTGTCTCCCAACTTCTTCTTGCTGTGGTCTGCGGTCATCTTTGCTCATTTTATAACCTCATCAATAAAAAAAAAACAGGATTTTTTACATCAGCAATAAATTTGATATTTTACTACATAAATAGTAATAATGAATACTTAAAATGTTTATGATAAACATATGTGCTGATTTAATCAATATCTTTCAAATCAATTCCTACGAATTAAATGATAAGAATTTATATTTACTCTATTTGCTATTATTGTTATTAATAGAAAGTAGAAGTATCAATGAAGAATTTTACAAAAAATTTAATACAGTTTATTTACTCTTTACCTATTATATCTTTACTTGTTATCTATTTACCGGACTTCTTTAGGAATCTTTAGGAAGCGTTTAATCTTATTCATGTGCTGATGATTGTAAATTGCTTTACCAGATTCAATTTCATTAATAATCGTTACTGGGAGATTGATCCGAGTTGCGAGATCCTTCTGAGTAAGACCTTGTGATCCTCGCCTTTGCTGAATCTCTTTACGAAGATCCAGTGAAATTCCCTTGTGTTTCATATCACCCTCTTCAACTTTCTTCTCCAATTTATTGTCTACTTTGTTTTTTTCTGTCCCTTTATTCTTAACAACCTTTGTTCCTCCATCCTTGCTGTGATTGTTGTTTCCATTCTTCGCGTGAATCACAATTTGCTTCCAATCTTGATGATCCAGATGTTCCATTATCTATTCGTTATTGTTTTACTAAACATAAAAAAAATCAAATATCAAATTTACTTAATTATGATACATTTATATTCCTACTTCTATACCCAGTGTATCTAGGGAACATCCATCCATTTCTCCAGTTATTTGGGGAATTTCCGCATCCTTTGACCAACTCCCCCTAATTTTACAATCAGTACCTAGATCTTCATCTTGAATTAAAATATCGTATTTTAATTTATCTGTAGCTTTCTCTAAGCCGAACTTCTTGATATAATAACCAAGACTACTTGTTTTGTGAATTTGTTCAGGTCCAAAATGTGTTTGAAACTCTTCTATATAGAAAGCAATAATGTTAATAACCATAAATATAAAAACGTAAAACATCCTAGATTTGGTATCAGTATGATTGAAGACGGAATACAATAGAATGACCAAAGACAATAATGTTATCATCCACCACCGAATCTTTTCAGGCCATAGAGCATAGTCCTTTGAATTATACGGCAAGATTAAAAGTAATAACCATAAACCAAAATACGCAGTATTCGATATAAACAGAGTATATATCATTTTACCTACATCTCCAGAATTATAAAAGATAATATAACTCACTAATAGCGTATACATAATAAATTTAAAATAATAGATGTCTGTAAATCCTTCCATATCTTCTTCGGTTGCATATTTATCAGAATCTACATCTTCATCTGGAGAGGATTTACACGTTTCTTTGGACCATTCAGAATCATCATCCTTATCGGAATTGTATTTCGGCTTCGTAGGAGAAGACCCACCCCACTCACCTTCAACCGAACAAGTATTATCATTTTTTTCACCATAAATATTGTAGAACATTTTGTGAGAAGATTTGTCTAATCCCAATTTATCAATAAAGTATCCTAAATTCCCTCTAGTTTTAAATGGATCACCCATTAGTTTATATATCCATAGGATAAGTGTGAATACCAACGTAGTTGCCAGAATATAAAAAACTACTTCATGTTTGTTTTGTTGGGTCAATATCTTCGCATAGACGAATAATAGCAAAATAATTGTAGGTATAATGACTGTTGCGATTAGTGTTAGATTAGATATCATAATATATAGTTCATTAGATAAAAATGGTATTTAAAACTTATTTTATAACTAACTATATAGAATGGATCCGTCATCGTTAACAAAGACTTCTTTTTGTGGGAAGCAGATAGATAATGTTACCAGTAATGAAACGAAAGACTATATTCTGAAAGATATGAAACTTAAATGTAATGTAGAATATAATTCTCGCTACGCAAAGATATTTAACAATCAATATTCTAAAAATTTAAATAATCCTCATGTTATTTGTTTGAAAAGTGGAGGTAATCCCTATCTTCTCTTTTTTACCCAAATCAATAATGTAAATTACGCCTTCCTAATAGATAAAAAAGTAAAGGATGGTTATGACTTTCCTAAAATATTTCTTCTTCACTATCGCTTCGACCCCTCACTATTTACAGGATCTCTTTTTGAAACAGAATTAGTTCGTGACAAAAATAGCAATTGGTTTCTTTTAATTGCTGATCTTTATGTTTTTAAATCTGATAAATGTGTTACTAAGACCATTATTGATCGTATGAATATAATTCATTCAATGATGGATAACGAATACACCGATGATTCATTCTGTAATATTTGTCCGATTCAAGTGAAAAAATACTTTGATTACAAAGATTATAATCAAACGATCCAAGAATATATTCCGTCGTTAAACTATTCTGTAAGAGGGATTTATTTTGTTCCATTGAAACCTTCATATTCGAAGATCTTATTCTTATTTCCGAAAGATGACATGAAACAAATAAAGGTAGATTACAATAAAAAAGTGAACAAGAATATTCACTTTAAAATTGTGAAAACTATGAAACCAGATGTTTATGAATTGTATCTGAAAGGTTCCAATAATATAATTAAGAATGGAATCGCATGTATCCCCGACTTTAAAACGAGCGAATTAATGAATGATATGTTTGATACAAATTTAGAAGAGTATTTTGTGGAGTGCAAAATGAATGAAAAGTTTAAGAAGTGGCAACCTATCAAAGAATCTACATTCATGAGTCAATCTGATGAGTTGTGATTTATGTGTTTATCTAGATTTTCTATATCTTTCTAAATCACCCTTAGTTAATTCATAACCCCAATGGAGAAGAACTTGTCTTATCACCGGTGAAACAGAATAATCATTATATGTTGTTCCCTTTTTTATGATCTTATTCATTAATGTTATTCTGAATCTCCCCTTCGGTCCAGTCAATTTTAACCACCTACCGATTTGTCTTTCATCATCCTTCGTCCGTCTACCTTTACTGTACCTACAGAACCATTGAAACCATCCATAAGGATCCTGTTTCATTATCCAATTACTCGATTCCCACGCTTCCAATGAAGAACCACATTTAACTTTGTATTTATTCACATTTTTATCGTAGGTTGCTGATTGAACTTTTTTCTTAACATCCATTCCTTTAAACCAATCATCTGGATATTCATTGAGAGAACCGTTATGCTTTTTGCCCGTAACAGATGAATTAATCGGTCTGAAATATGTCCCCCCAAATGCTCCTGCGCGAAAGACAGCTTTAGGTTTTTTATTCGGTTTAAATTGTTTATGAATATCTATCACTTTCTTATCTTTTTTCTTACTTACTTTACTTTTTCTTTTAGAAGAATTCTTTTTCTTTGGGGGCATTATATAGTAGTTAGATAATTTAATCATCATCAGATTCTATCTGAAATGAATCGTCTAATGTAGGGATTGTGAATACTTTCTCTGTTTTTACTTTTCTTTTTCCTCTTTTCCTTGAATTCTTTTTCTGAACAATTTCATCATTACCTACCTTGCGATAGTGTTCAACTTCATCCCAGAATCGAATAATTTCTGGAACTGTCTCTAACCACCATTCTTTATCCCTACGAACTAGAGTACATTCGTATCGTGTAATCTTCCACCATTTAACTTCATAGATTGAGAAATCTAATTCATCATTATCTTTGTATTTGTCTTCTAAATCTAAGAGAGTTTTATCTCTCCAGTCTAAGAGTTCATTTAGTGGCTTGGACCACGGAGAATATTCATAGAGGAGGTCAAATTTATCCGTATCTTTTTTCTTCAGTGAATAAGCAATCATGAGTCCTTTCGACAAGTTATCACCGGTCTTCCCATCAACTATCAATTGTGTTTCGGGATCAATCAGTATATCGCTTTCATAATCATTTACATTAAAGTATTCCTCTATCTTTACTTGGAGGAAATCGCACTCTTCCAAATCACACACTTCTAATTGACCCTGCATCTGCATCCAATAATGATTTGGAACTTCGTGAGTAAATTTTCTTTTAGGAGGACACTTAATCTCTAACATACGACCGATATATTCTTTGGGTGAATCTTCATCGCATATTCCATCGGGAGAAGCTCCAAAGATAGGAAAAGTCGGATGAGGAACTAGACCAAACTCAACGATTCTAATCCCATTCATTTTTTCATAAAATTCAGTTGCGACAGGTTCATATTTAACACCCCATTGAATGATATCATTTACGATGAATGGCTTAGGCACCTTACTCGTTTTATCAATGAGTAAATCATCTCTCGTATTGAAATGACCTTTCCCAAGAGAATCGGCTAGAGAACTCGCTGTAAGAATATTCTCTCTCATTTGATACCATTCCCTAGATCGTTGTTCAGGAAGTTCTAACATTTTGAGTTCATGTAAATGAGATTTAAGATAGTCTCTCTTAGATTCTAGTTCTTGAAGAACTGTATGCTTTTTTTCTAAAGATTCTTTTACGAAAAGTTCAATATAATATGTATTCGCTCCCTTATCACAGCAGATTATTCCCTTAATGGTATCAACGTGTTTTAGAACAAGTTCAGCTAATTCTTTTTTAGAAGAATTATTTCTTAAAAGTGTATATATATCAGATTCAATTTCATCGTTATTATTCTCAAAATAACTAATCAAGATATCTTTCATTACTGCTATTAGTATAGTTATTGGTGTTATATTTAAATGGAAATTATTATCAAATTTAGATACTACGATTTATGTCTCACAACAATTCGCATAATTATCCCCTTGATATGTGCCCTCATTATTCCAGGTCATCCCGAAAAACACGCCATTGGCTACAGCTAATTCATTACAGAAATTAGCGCGATCCGCTGGTGCAGGTTGAACAACAGAAGCACAAGAGGAGAGCGTGGACGCAGACACAGGAACAGCAGCAGCAGGACCCCCACCCGCCACGGTGGTGTAAGTGTCGTCTAGTGGAACAACTGTACCAGTAGATACACCAGTAGCGATTGGGGAAGGAATAATACAACTAGATGGGTTATTTGGATCTCTTTGACCCCCAGGTAGGCAATCTTCACAACAATCAGATTGATTAGATTGATAGTTGGTTGGATCATTATTTAATCTCTGATTAGCCCCACAAATAGTCGCAATCGTAGAAGGATCCACTTCACTGCATTTATACGCACAACTAGATGGGTCAGTTGGACTTCTTCGCTGACCCCCGCTCCTATCAGGACATTCAGTACATACATCTTCATACTGATAAAGTTCGGGTTTATAATTATTATTTAGAGTTGGATCATAGTCGTCACTATTAATTTGGATATCATACGCATTCCCTGTTGCGCCATAGCTATTACAATCAGTTTGGGAGGAAGAAGCATCATAGTTAGGCGATCCAATTTCAAAATACGGACGAGTCGTATTTCTTAAACTACACACACTCCCGTCGTATGCACATACACTTTGTCTCGCGATTGAAGGGGTTTGAGCGGTTCCTCCCTCATATTTAATGTGAGGACTAAGATCTTCACAATATGATTGTTCATCAACCCATTTACAAGAATACTTTTCCTCGTCATCCTCTGAAATAATATCATTATCTTTCAAAAATTGTCTTAATTCGGTAGTCGCAACACCGCTATCATCACAGTCTGCCTCACCCCCATTAGTTTCATCTTGATTACATATATGTTTCATTCTATCTAAGATAACATTTTCCCATATAACATTATTTGTAGTTAAATTAGGGTCAGGAGTAGGGTCAGTGCCAGTGCCAGTGCCAGAATTATTCTCATCAAATAACATAAACTGGTATTTACTCTTTTGTAGATTAATGATATTACGAGGTGGAATATATTTACAAAAAGCTCCATCTGCTCTTTGAGTAGAGGTTCCCTCACATGTCTCTTTATTTCCCTGATATAGATTCGTAGTTGTAGTTAAATCAGAACCATTTATCAGATTAGTATTTGCACATTTCAGATTATTTTGCTGGACCTGACTGGTTTTATCATCGTCTTGGGAGACTTGGGCGGCGGTTCGCCAAAGATGCCATGGATCATTATTTGTCCCACACGCAGTTTCTGTTATAGATGTTAATATTTCCGAATTAAAACAATAACCATCGCTTTCTATACCCACACCACTCACACAACGATGATCTACTTCAATTGGTTTCTTGACTGTATTCTCACAATCATCACCCGAACAATATCCACCAACTCTCACTCTAGTTAAATTATTATATTTATCTGATACGGCATCGTCTATTTTTGGATACTCTTCATGTGTCAATGAATTATATGAAATATTTATATTATCTTTATACTGAAGAGCTAATTTATTGGCTATATCATTCTCTAATATTTGTTTTGTATTATCACATTGTAAATCTGTATCAGATACGACTCCTGCCCCTGCTCCTGCTCCTGCTCCGTCCGAAGTAAGTGTCCATTTATCTTCATGATTTACAAAGCCAGGCAGACAGTCCATAATATAATTTGTATAGTCAAAACCAGTCCCCAATAAACCTCTTAACCAATCATCCGTTTCAGTTTCAGTTCCAGTTATTCCACTTAAATAATTAACGCATTCTGTATCAGAACAATCATTTGTATCATCTATTATTTTTCGTTTAACTGGCAGTTCTAAACTCTGTAATTCCTCATACCAATCATTATCGTAATTAATATTATTAGAGGGATGGGTTTCGGGGAAAGATAATAATGCGCAATATTTTTCTATGAAATAGGATTGATCAATATTTACATGATTTTCCGCGAGTAAATCAACGCTTGTTCCATCTCTTGATGGAATTACTGTAGCTCCACTTTCCTGAATATCTTCTCTATTAGGAGTTACAAAACCCAATTTATCTGAATCTGTAGAAGTAGACCACAGCATATTATTATTAACGATTGGTTCAAAAGCATACTTCGCTCGGTTGGCATCATCTGACCCATCAGCTATTGGTTCCATATTTCTACGAACATTCATCCTATGAAATGGATCGGTATAGATAAACTTGTGATGTTCCAAAGTATTTATATCTAATTCACCTCGTGTAGGAGGCATTGAATCGACGCGACTAGTATCGTCGTCAGTCACACCTACCGCATAATTAAAATAGTTAATAATAGTATCCCCCCACAAACGATAGAGTGGTTTATCAGTATAACCTAATTTATTATTTGACGGACGACATTTTTGATCATCAGTATCACTACCCGAACCTTTACAATTATAAAGATTAAACTCGGGATGAATTTTCGGCGTCTGGCTACCAGACATCCAGTTAAGCCATCCAGACAGCCCGCCGTTGCCGTGGAGGAAGCGGAGACCAATATTATTATCACCTGGGAAATTCATGTTTGCATAATCATCGGCAAATATATTCCCCGAAGTTATTGCTTCTTCAACTGTATAAACACCCTTTCTATCACTTTCATCTAAACCAAATAGATTGCTACTAAATGTTATATCATCCCCAGTGGGTGGTGGGGAAACATTTATACCGCTATATAATGGGAAATTCGAGGATTGTTCCAGACCCGATCCCACTAATAAATAATTACTATAATAAGCTTCCGAATTAATGGGATATGAAGTATATTCTGAATACATGGATCCTATTTGAAAATCGCAACCATTGTTATTACCTTGACTCGTAGTTGAGGGATATTTAGATATAATATCATTACAATAATTAAAATAATCATAACCAATGAAATTATTCGGATCTTGTCTATGACTCGTATTATGTGAAGTAATTGGATCTGAAGGTGGTAGAGTTCCAGCATCAGCTTTAGTCTGTAAATCATCTAGACCATCATCTAATAAAGGCATATTTTGTCTCCAGGAAGAATCGACTCCCTGCTGCCATTCGCGAAGAGTTTCCTCATTCTGTCGGTCGATCTCGGCCAGATAACTATCATGATCATTGATTGCCAAAGTAACTTCGTCAAGCTGGGCACATCTCATCGTTCTGAAAGGATCCTGGTTTACAAGGCGAGCCTCGCGATTAGAATCACAATCGTCCTCCGCCATCCACAGGCTCCCCCAAAATGGTGAGAGAGCATTCACGTACACGGTCTGCCTGGCCATTAGGTCCGTAATGCTCTCGGCTTCCACGGGAACAGGTGAAGGAGGTAAGTCAGGTTGATGCCCAGGATCACTCCCGAAAAACCAATTATACAATCCTTTATCATCATCTTTATAAAATTCTCCTTTTGAATCATTGTCTTTAAATTTATGAAAATCGGTAGTATTGTAATTCCCTGTA
>Ga0209709_10003671_pt1 | contig 12641 bp, 6 predicted proteins | sample ArcticOcean_MG_C_2_FD_187435 | JGI IMG/M metagenome (GOLD analysis project Ga0209709, IMG submission 187435) | Marine microbial communities from western Arctic Ocean - ArcticOcean_MG_CB4_136 (SPAdes) (version 2) | ecosystem: Environmental > Aquatic > Marine > Oceanic | place: Arctic Ocean... | reverse complement strand
TCATGCTCTATGAGATAGACACTTACTTTGTTCTTTTTTCCTTTGACCTTGATGGGCTCCAGTTTTTTATAAGAATAGTGTTTTGGGGTTTCTTTCCACACGGTTGAAGATACTAAAATTTCCCCAGCACCTGCAGCAGAACAAAGCCTGGCACCCAGGTTTACCGTATCACCAATTACGGTATAGTCCATCATGTCTCTGGAGCCAATGTTTCCCGAAACAACAATCCCTCGATTGATTCCGATGCCCGCCGAAATTGGTATCTCTTTTCGTTTTCTTCTTTTTTTGTTTAAGCGAATAATCTGTTTTTGCATTTCTACTGCCGTAGCCACTGCTCTTTGGGTATCGTCTTCGGCAGAAATTGGGGCCCCATAAACAATCATGAGTTCGTCGCCTATGATCTTATCTAATGTGCCGTTATACTTAAAAACGATATCAATCATATCCGAAAAATATTCATTTAAGGTCGAAACAACGTTTTCGGGACTCATGTTTTCAGACATTGACGTAAAGCCGCGAATGTCGCTGAATAAAATAGTGACTTCCCGCTCTTCCCCGCCCAAGTTTAATTTGGCATCATCGTCCAACAATTCATCCACAACCTGTTTTGACACATAACGTTTAAATGTGTTTTTTACTTTGCTCACGTCTGTAATGTCTTCAATTGCAATGACCAACCCCCGAACGCTTCCGCTTGGGTCAATCCGCGGCGCGGCAGATACATTCACAACAGTCTCTTTAGATACGGTTAAAAAAGACATGTTTATCTCTGAATGTGTGGCGTTATCCATTTCCACCTTTTGAATTAACCCGATAATCTCCATGTCTTTTTCAAACAAGTACATGTAGTGATTCCCCACGGTTTCTTCCTTGTTCATTTTGAGAATATTCATCCCTGCCCGATTGATGGAATCAATTTCACCTAAAGGATCTAGGGTTATAACGCCGGTAGCAATGCTACCCAAAATGCTTTCATTGAATTGTTTTGCTTCTGTTATGTCTTTAAATAAGCGGGCGTTATCTAGAGCAACGGCGCCCTGGTTACAAAGAGCAGACAATAGGTCTAGGTCTGTTTGTGTAAAAGCATCTACTCCGTGTCGCGTTTCCTTATTACACAAAACCATATAGCCAAGAATGTTCTCCTTGGTTTGAATGGGGACAATGATGACGTGATCTTCGCCTAATTTTTTCTGCAGTGAGTTTTTGTCTCCAGGCGTAAGGATTACTCCCGATTTTGAATCTTCAATCTTTTTAAATATGGTTAGTTTTTTTGAAATAAGAGCATCGAAACCTTCCCAATTAAAAGATGAATTAGGTTCAAGAATGGGGCTGTTTTCTTTTGGCATCAACATCATGCCCTTAGATGCGTTCAATATACCCACAGACCGCCATAAGATTTCTTCTCCCAATTCATCTACGTCTAAAACAGAGCTGATAGCTACGCTGATGTCAAAGAGCGTTTCCAGCTCTAAGAGTTTTAAATTAAGCTGCTTGCCTTTTTCATCAACGTTTTGGATAAGTTCATAATTATACAGCGCCTTGGTCAAGTGGTTAGCAACAATCTCCAATATTTTGATTTCGGCGCCGGTGTAGGCTTCTCCCATGAACTTTTTCCCCACACACAGGAGCCCGAGCAAGCGGTCTTTATGAAAAAGGGGCGCCAAGATCTTCCCGCCTGACTCTAAAATACATTTTTTTAATTCACCGGTGATCCATGACGGGGGGGGGGCTAGCTCAATGTGGCCATATCGATGTTTTACGGATTGACTTGATAGTTTTTTAGGCGAAGAAAATAGATTTCGCTTTTTCAACCCCTGTGATGCTAAAATAGATAATTGGTCGCTCTTGTGGTGATATAAAAAAATAGCGCCTTTCGACGCCATAACCGTCCCCAGCGTGAGGCGAAGAACACCCTTACCAACTGACGCAGATTTGTCTGCGTCAATAAGAATCTCCCCTAGTTCGCCTAGGGATGTTAAATAATAATCAAGCTGGTCTAATGCGCTAACCTCAACCACAATAGCTCAGTGGTTTATGCCATACCGTCTAAGCCCTCAGATACTTCAGGTGCTTTTTTTACAACGACGACTGTTATGTCGTCTTGGTTTTGTATTCCATCTAACCATGCGGCACCAAGGTCAAACAAGGACTGTTTTATTTCTTCTGCGCTATATTTTCCGTTTTCTCTAACACAGTTCAAAACCGCATCATACCCAAGCATGCTCTCGCTTTTATTCGTTGCTTCGGGTAAACCATCTGAAATAAAAACAAATGCATCTCCGGGCGCAGTGCTAATCTCTAGAAGACCATATGTTTCACCTTTCAGGCTCCCGAGGGGGAGCCCTTTCAATAAAATCTCATCTACATCACCTGTTTCTGCGTGATAATGATATACTGGCGGCATGGCAGCCGATGTAAGCTCCACCTTGTTCTCCCAAAATCTTGCGATACTAATTGCCATTTTATTTTTTCCAAGCTCAATGGCTTTAATAGTTCTGTTTAGTCCAAAAGAGACTTCATTTGGGGGAATGTTTGGCGGCGTTCCATATAGCCCTGCTTTTGTGATAGAAACCATCATTCCAGCGGTCATCCCATGGCCCGTAGCGTCCCCAACAACAACGTAAATACTGTTGTCGCGCTGGGGAAAGAAATCATAATAGTCTCCTCCTACCTCTGTTGCTGTTTTAAGTCCGGCCACAATTTCTAAATCCATTACTTTCGGGCATTCTCTTGGGAGCATTTTCATTTGAAACTCGCGGGCGTCTTCTAACTCTTGTATTCGCCGGCCTTCTTCTAGTCTTACCAGTTGAGCTTTGTCTCTACGCTTCACTGTCCCAAAAGCTGTCAGTGCAAAAAAACCAACGTACCCGGAATAAGCCCACCAAGTTTTCCAAGCCGGTGGATGGACAATGATTTCTGTACCGGCCGATGGTTCGCTCCAGATGCCGTCATTGTTGCTGGCCATAAAAACAAACTTATATTTTCCAGGCCTCAACCCTTGAAAAGATACCGCGCGATTAGTTCCGTTATCAACCCAGCTTTCTAGGTGGTTTTCTAGCGTATAGCGATAGCTGTTTTTTTCTGACTTTGCAAAACTTAGGCCTACGTACTCTATTTCTATGGTTTGGATGTGGTGGTCAACCTCAATTTTATCATTTGAAAAACCTAGAGGTTTTCTGTTGTTTTTCTCATCAATGCCTGTTGTTTTAACCAGTGCCAATCTAGGTGGGGATGGGTTTTGAGTGATTTTATTTGGATCTGCGCTATGTATTCCCCGGGGGCTGCCTATATAGAGAATTCCATAGTTGTCTATATCGACAGACTGATTTAAAAAAACCCTGTCTTTTAGGCCATCTGATAGGTTGTAGTTTTGGAACCGATTTGAAACTGGGTCTAGTCTAGAAACCCCATTCCGCGTTCCCATCCAAAAAACATTCTGTTTATCTTCAACGATGGATGCTATTGTGTTGCTGGGCAAACCATTCTCAATAGAATACCTCCTAAAGCCATTTGATTTTTTATCATACCTAAATAAACCCTCCCCCCCGGTGCCAATCCAAACATCATCATTGTTGTCCTCATAGATACACAACACCGTACTAGATGAGAAACTAAATTTATCTTCCTGGTTTAGGGTATAATGTTTTTTGATGGATAGATCTTCATAGTCCAGTGTATAAAGACCGTTATTGTTCGTCCCGGCCCACAACACACCACTTTTGTCATACAAGAACGCATTAACGTCAGATAGGTGGTCGTTTTTTAGTGCCGGCTTATAATATTGAGATGAAAATTTTCCATTTTTAAATTTTGAAACACCCCCAACAGAAGAAAGCCATATTGTTCCCGTAGCATCTTCATAAATTGTATTTATTTTCTCATGGACTATAGAGCTTGTAGAAAGATTAATATTTTCATACCGTGTAAAGTTGTTTTCTGATGGGCTAAGGACGGTAACGCCCCCATATTTAGACGCTGCCCATATGTCCCCTCTTTTTGTTATTAAAATTTTTCCCGTCTCACTAGTCAATAAAGAATTTACATCAGTGGGGTCAGACACAAAGCGGGTCTCTTTTCCATTGTTGTCTATGGATGCGATGCCGTTGTCATGTGAAAACCAGACAGTATTATTTCTTGCTATTGCTATGCTGTTGGCGTTTTTCATAGGCCATTTTAAATTAAAAACATCACTATTCTTAATTAGTCTACTTACCCCCTTGTCTGTTGCAAACCAGGGCCCGCCCCCTAAGTCAAACAATATCTCATTGATTTTATTTGATCCTAAAGATTTCAAGTCTTTATCGCTTGATTGTACTTTTACAAAGTCTTGCTGGGCGTCAAAAAATCCATACATCAAATAAAAACTAGTGGTTTTAAAGTATATTACTCCATCAGACTGTGGTACATATATCCAAAGATCGCCACTTGGGTTGGGGTAGACCTTGGAAACATATCTTCCAAATATGTCAGGATGAACGACTTCTTGAAATGTTGACATGTTTTTGTCGTAGTATACCAAACCTCCTATGGTTGCCATCCAAAACCCATCCATAGGAACCCCTTTTTTAAAGGGGATAATTTGGTTCACGCCGTAGAGGCCGAGCATTGATACCCACTTCCCCCCAGACTGTCTTTCAATGGTCATTGTTTCTGTGTCAAGGCGGTCAAGGCCCCTAGGGGTGCCCACCCACAGGTCTAGGCCATCAAAATATAACGTGTTTATTTTATTTGATGATATACTGCCGATATCGTCTTTCCTAGAATAGAACCGCTTGAAGGTTTTTGTTTTTCTATTAAAAAAGTTCAATCCATTCGTTGTGCCTACCCAAAGATTGTTGTTTTTATCAATAACAATTGATGTGTTTTGATTGTGGCTAAATTGATTACTTGATATAGATGTTGGATCCAGGGGGTTGAAAGTGTGTTTCTTCGTTTTGCCTGTTGTTTTATCCAACTCAAATAGTCCACTAGAGATGGTTGCTACCCAGAGTTTTCCAAGCGTGTCTTCTGCTACAAAGGTTGGGCTTGTTCCTGTTTTATGTCGCCTGAACTCGTCCCGACCTAAGCTGTATTTATCTATACTTTTCTCAGTGCTAACCCACAGTTCTCCATTGTTGTCTGTGTATGTACCAAATATCCTATTTCCCGACAATGCTGTTGTGTCAAAGGGGTTAGACCTGTATATCTTCGGTAAATAACCATCATATCTGTTTAGTCCCTCGTTTGTGCCCACCCAGATAAAGCCATAACCGTCTTGTGCAATTGACGTACATTGATCATCAGACAAACCACCCCTTACGGTAAGGTTTTGAAAACCTTGATTTGAAAAGAGACACGAGCAGTATAAAAGCAAAGATAGAAGCCTGGTAAGGTTCATGTATTATAGCCTAAAAAAGATTGGAAGCGTAAATCTGACTTGAACCGGTTTACCTTTGTCGTATCCTGGTTTAAACTTTGATTTTTTAAGAACCCTTATGGCTTCCTCGTCGCAGCCAGCCCCTAGTGTTTTTACTACTTTTGGCGACACAATTTCCCCTTTTTCATCAATGACGCACTGAACATAAACAACTCCCTGGACTCCAAGGGACTTTGCCTGTAGAGGGTACCTGATTTTTCTCTGTATGGCACCCGTTCCACCAACAAGTTCTGGCATTTTTTCACACATAAGATAAACGCCCTCATCATCTATGACCGACTGCTGGGCAGATAAGTTTACCAATCCAAAAAAGAAGACTAAAGAAACTATGTTTGATTTTTTATTCATATCTGGTTTTATCCTTTTGCTACTTCTTCTAGCGCCCTGTTTCTTACAAAGGTATAAACAAGGACGTTGAAGTTAAAAGTTGCCACATATTGGAATATTTCTTTTGCCTTGTCGACATTCCCCGATGCTTTATATGCGAGCCCCTTGAAATATGTAAAATAAATATTTCCTTGATTAACGGCCTTTTCAAAATGCTCAACGCCAATTTCCGAATTTCCGCTCATTAAATTAGCCATTCCCATAAGCCTGTGGTATCCATCAAGTTTTTGAGGGTTATTTTCATTAGACACCGTTTCTTTAAGTCGTGATAGTTTTTTTTTCGCCCCATCGTAATCACCTTTCATGATATCTAAATGGCTTTCCATCCATAAAATTGAAGATTCTGTGTTTTGCACCGAGCGATCGTTTTTCGATTTTCTAGCTATCGCTAAATCTATCTCTTTCTTTTTCTTAAGGGCTGTTTTTGCAACATCGAATTCGCCGGTATGCGCTTTGATAAAATACTCATGCCACAAAATATCGCTGAGTTCTTCTTCTTTTTTATCATCTGAAAAACCATAAGAGTCGAGTTTGTTTTTCAACTTTATTAATTGGTTGTGGCCTTTTTGAAATTCGTTTTCATGAAGATATGTATAAACCTTCCAATACTCGGGGGCGATCTTTTGGCCCGGGTTTCTTGCGTCGTTTGTTGCTTGATCAAATCTCTTTCTGGCTTCTGGTGGATCTATCATTGTATATGCGTGCCCGGCCTTATGTGCGCTAAGATAATTATTGGTCCCCGCTTCGTAAGCATCATCATATTTTTTTGCAGCATTTTGAAGTTTATTTTGGGCCCTTAACACGTCCCCAACTAAAACATGGAAAAAGCTTTCGTTTTTATTTATTGATAGCGCGTCTCGTGCATATTTTTCTGCTTTTTCATAATCAATTGGATCGTTAAACGTATAACTGTTTGCCAGGTCGCTATACGCCATGACATATTTTTTATCTTTTTGGATTGCGTCTTTGGATGATTTTCTCATTTCTTCTATTTTGGCAGTTCCCCAATAGGTCCACGCTAATCTTTGGTGGGCAATAGCGTTGTTCGGAAGCAGTTCAACTAGTTTTTTACTATTTTTTAATCTTTTTATTACGTCATTATCCCTTCCTGAAATACGAATTTCAAGAAGGCATTTTTCATAATCATTTAATTGAAAAGAGAGCTCAATTGCTTTATCATAATACTTATCTGTTTCCGATACCGTGTTAATGCCCAACGAAGACAGCAGGATATAGGCGGCGCCAAAACCCTTATCAATTTCAACCGCCTTTAATAGTTTTGTTTTTGCTTCGTCTTCTTTAAATATTTGTGTTAAATAGTACGCTTCATTAAAAAGAGCCTTGGCATCTTCTGATTCAGTGGAGACGGGAAATTCTGTTTTTGAAGAGTTTCTGCCACAGCTAAATAGCACTAGGGCAATCGTAATTACAAAAAAAAATTTCGGGGTGCGTATCATGTGTTTTTCCTGAATAAACTGTTTTTTTATTGATGTCAAAATATACGAGACGAGCTATATATAAAAATCAAATATATCATTCATAAACCTTGCCTAGTTGTAATGGGGTTGTTAATTATGTCATCCCATCCAAGCCTTCGGCTTCGCTATAATACACGGTGGAATATTTTGTAAGCCCCATGATATTAAAGGTTTTTTCCACAATGGGTGCTAGGTTGTAATATCCTAGTTTTCCGTCCACATCCTGAAGCTTTTCAATAATCTCAATTAAAATTGACACCCCGATACTATTTACAACTTTCGAATTTTCAAGGTTAAGTAAAAAATATTTTTTACCGCCACCCATCTTTTCGTAACAAGCTTCTGATACTTTTTCACCGCCAACGTTATTCAAATAACCAGTTGTTTCAATAATAACCACGTTACCTTCTTCTCTAACGCTCAAACTAAAATCAGCCATCGTTTCTCCTTTATAATCATTATTTCTTTTTTGTCATGGTAACTGTGGTGCCTTCGGGGGAAGATTCAAATTCTACTGTATCCATTAGTTCTTGTACAAGCTGTAATCCCCAGCCGCGTTTGTGGTCAGATCCCAGCTTTTCTTCTATTTTTGGAATTTTAACCTTGGTTGGATCAAAACCTTTTCCTTTGTCCGTCACTTTTATCACTAAGGAGTCGTCCTGAATCACAAAGTGAATTTCTACATTTCCAGAATCGCTTTCGCTGTGTTCGAAAGCATTAATAGTGGCTTCAATGAGCGCCATGCCAATTTCTGCAGACTTCTCTTCACTTAAGCCCATGTGTTTTGCTATCACTTCAGCTGTTTGTGTGGCGGCTAATTCCATATCTGGAATTATGGGTAATGTTAATTCTACTTTTGGTGTTTTTTTTGGGCTCATAATGTGCCACCCTTTGTTATATTAATGGGAATTCGTTTGTAAAAATTAGAGAGCAACTTCTTTAATCCAAAGCCTTACTTTTTCTTCACCACTACGATTGTAATATCGTCCTGGTTGCGCAAGTCTCCAAGCCAGGCCGAACCTAGGTCCAACAAGGCTTGTTTTTGGTCGTTGGCGTTTTGGTGACCGTTAGCCTGGACACAGTCTTGGACGGCTTGGTAGCCCAACATGTCTTCTGTGTGGTTGGTGGCTTCCGGCAACCCGTCTGAGATAAAGACCAATGAGTCGCCTTGTTTAAACTCAAAGTCCACAAGGCTGAAAGTTTCGCCTTTGAAACTACCCAAGGGTAGTCCTTCTAAAAGAATCTCGTCTACGTTGCCCGTGTCTTTATGGTAGTGATATGCTGGTGGCATGGCCGCGGATGTAAACTCAACCCGATCTTCCCAAAAGCGAGCTACGTTAATCGCCATGCGATTCCAACCAAGATCAATGTTCTTGATAACCCTGTTAAGTCGCTTAGCAATGTCGTTAGGTGCAATAGATGGCGGAATGCCATAAAGGCCGGCCTTCGTAATGCTTACCATCATACCGGCCGTCATGCCGTGGCCTGTGGCGTCACCCACTACGACGTATAAGCTTTCGCCGTTGCCTTGGGGGAAAAAATCATAATAATCACCCCCAACCTCCGATGCGGTCTGGATGGTGGCGGAAATATCTAGGTTAAGCATGTCAGGGGTTGTTTTCGGGAGCATGTCTAGTTGGAACTGGCGGGCTTCTTCCAGTTCTTCTTCCCGGTGCTGTTCTTCCATGGCGTGGGCCTGGAGCCGGCGCTGGCGCTTCACATAGCCAAACATACCAAAGCCTGTTGTGGCAAAATACAGCATATAGGCCCAAACCGTTTCCCAGGGAGGTGGAATTATTTGGAAATTGATTTGAGCGGTATTTTTACTTTCATATCCTTCGTTATTATACGACTTTACAAAAAGCGTATAAGTTCCCTGGCTTAGTCCTTGAATTTCAATATACCGTCTCAGTCCATTTTCAACCCAGTCATCGTGGTAACCATCAATAAAATAAGAGAACGTTGTTTCCTCCGCCTTATAAAACGATGGCGCGGTCAAATTAAACCTTATGGTAGGTGTTTTGTAAGTTGACCTGATATCGTTCGCCGGTACTAATACGCTGTTATTGTTTTTATCAATGAGAAAAATAGATTCAATTAAAACTGTGCTTTCGTGTTCGTTTTCATAGATATCGTCTACCCGAACAAAATAATATCCGCCGGGCGCAATAACCGCTACGTTGCCGTCGGGTTGGGAAACTAACGCATTCTGTTTGTGTATAAAAAAAGGAAGACCCTCATTTTTTCCAACAAGCTTTATTGAGTTTTCAAGCCAGTTATAAAAAACAAGCCCGCCATTTGTTAAAAGCCCGGTTGTTGTATCAGTCATGCCTGCAATTGAAATAATATTATTACTCGGTAGTCCGTCGTTGATTGTCCTTTTATCAAAGTTGCCGTTATTTTCGTAAATAAATAGGCCATCACCGTTTGTACCAATAAACAACTTGTTGTCTTGTTTTATAATGCATGAAACTGAATTTGACGAAAATGATTTCTTGTTTGATTTTACGGCGGTGTGGTGCTTGATAAGCCGGGGGCTGACTGCATTAGAAACATCCACCTCATACAGTCCGCTTTCTTCGCTGCCCAACCAAAGTATTGCCCCATCTAAGAGAAGAGATGATGCACCCGTAGGAAGCTTTCGAGATAAAAGTCTGTTTTTTCTATAATCAGTTAATTCTTTTTTAATTCGGTCATAGTGAACTAGTCCGCTGTTTTTTAAAGATATAAAAATGGATAGACTATTCGCCACGATACCGTTGATTGGCACATCAAAGGCAGCCAAAAGACTTGGGGGCATGTCGCCCAATATTTCGTAGAGTTCTTTGTTATAAACATACTTTTGGTCATCTTTCCAGATATATAACCCTTGATTATTTTTGGCCACTTTGTTTCGAAGAACATTTGTTTGTTCTGGGTCTGTGCCCGGGGTGTGGCGTATAATTTTACCTTGGTTCAAAACATAAATCTTTTGGTCAATTTGATCAAAAGAAGTTCTTTTTAAGTGGGAAATTGCCGTGAATACTGACGGAATTTCAATGTTGCTTGTTCGGGCTATGCCGCTTTCACCAATAAGCCATGCGCCACCCTCATTGTCAACCAATATATCTGTTGTTTTAATTGGCAGCTCTATCTTATTTGTTTGATATATACCATCGGTGGCTATGTCCGCCGAAAGAAAAATGGCATTTTTATCTTTGGGCGAATTCAACAAATACTGCCCGGAGCCCAGGTCGTGAACAAGCATTAATGGTGTATGTGTTTTTATCATTTTAGACACATTGTGTTTTACAAAAACGCCAAGTTTGTTTTTAGAAACAACCCCAACAGCGTTTGTTTCTTTGATCAAAAAGATATTTAAAATATGGCTTGATTCAAATCCGCCCAACTGAACTGGTTCATTTTTGTTCCCCGTGTAAAGGCTTAGGCCTTGCGATGTGCCCACATAAAGAACGCTGTCCACAAAAAGGACGGCAGTAATTGTGTCGCTTTTTACATAGTTTGTCTTTTTGCTGTATAGCCTTTTCGCTTGTCCGGTTTTTAAGCTGAGCTTGTTTAGGCCATTCAGGGTGCCCACCCATAAACCATCACCATCGGCGGCCGTTGGCTTAGCTTGTAAAATGCTGAATTTGCTTGATGATATAGAAAAAGGATCTAGTGGATCAAAAAGGTAGTTTTTAAACGACTTGGTTTTTTTGTTTATGGCATAAATACCGTGGTTTAATGTTGAAACAAAAATCGTGTTTTTTTCATCCTGAAGGTGTTGTGGGCGAGACTTTGTTTCAATTCGCTCAAATTGATTTAGCAAGACATTATAATAACAAACACCCCTGTCGGTTAATACCCAAACTGTGTTAGAGCTGTCCACGTGGATTTTCCAAATTCTGTTGCCGGAAATTGTTGTTTCGTCAAATATGTTAGATCGATAAATCTTATTTTTAAACCCGTCATACCTGTTTAACCCATCGTCGGTTCCAATCCAAATAAACCCCGTGCTGTCCTGGGCTATAGATAGGGCCCTTGTAGATGATATACCGTCTATGCTTATCTCATTAAACTCGCCCGAATAAATGATAGAAAATAATACCAAACAGAAAAGTTGTTGTTTTTTCATCGGCCTACGATGCTGCAAGTTGTTTTTTTGCTAGCCGCTTAACAATGGCTATGTTCCAATTGCTAAAATTAATTTTGGCTATATCTTGAAATGTTTTTATTGCCTGTTCCTCTTGACCCGCGGCCCTTAAAGAAAGCCCCTTGAAATAATTAAAGTAAATATTGTTTTCGTTTCCTTTTTTAAAATTATCAACCGCTTCTTGATAGTTTCCCTCCATAAGGTGGGTCATGCCCATTAACCCAGAATATCCGTACATGGCCGTGGGGTCGTTTCTTTTTTCTTGCATTTCTTTTAGTGCATCAAGGTTCTTTTTTGCTTCTTCGTACTTGCCAAATAAAATATTAACCCACGCAGTTTCAAATTGTTTTTCTGACCGCACGGCCTTCCAGGTGTTTTCATCTTTTAACAATTCTGCTCTCTTCTCGCCAAATACTGAACCTTGCTCCAAAGCATTGTAGGCGTCTTCTTCCATTTGGTTGTGTGCATAGCACACCATTTTTTGCCAATTTATTTGGGATTTTATTCCCAAGAGAGAAACGTCGTCAAACCCCTTTGATTCCAGTTTTTCATCCACATTATTAATGTGTTCAATGGCGCCAATGTAATCATTGTCAAACATATATGAACACAGTAGGTAAAAATTGAGATTAAACCAACTGTCTGACGTCTTTGTTAACTCTATGGCTTTAGCATATCTCTCTCTGGCTGTTTTAAGGTCCCCGCTAAACATGAAATTATGTCCCGATACCAAATAGGCCGTTGATTCAGATGAAAGCCCTTTTCTTTTCTCTATGGATTTTTCATACAGCGGCTTTGCTTTTTCAAACTCACCAAGCTGTCTATATACGTTTGCTTTAAAATGATATGGATATCCATGGTCCCCTCTTATTCTAATTAGTTCGTCCCCATACTTCATTCCCAATTCAATGTCCCTTTTTTCTTCGGGCAGCATCACCTGGTTTCCTGCCGCAATGTGGTGTCCCATTAGTGTATTGTATGCTTCATAGCAGCCCGAGTTAAGCTCAATGGCTTTTTTCAAGCTTATTGTTGCATCGTCTATTTCATGTCGGTCGCTTTGTACAAAGCCCAACCAAACATAAGATTCGTAGGTATCGCTATAGTTTTCAACAAGCTTTTTAGCGTTTTCTAGGGCGTCGTCCATGTTTCCACCTCTATAGGCGTTTCTTATCTTTAATATAAGTTGTTCTGCATCGGTAACTGTGTTTTGAAGAGATTTCGCCATTTC
>Ga0209709_10003667_pt1 | contig 12644 bp, 11 predicted proteins | sample ArcticOcean_MG_C_2_FD_187435 | JGI IMG/M metagenome (GOLD analysis project Ga0209709, IMG submission 187435) | Marine microbial communities from western Arctic Ocean - ArcticOcean_MG_CB4_136 (SPAdes) (version 2) | ecosystem: Environmental > Aquatic > Marine > Oceanic | place: Arctic Ocean... | reverse complement strand
TTACAAAATATAGATGAACAGTTTACAAGGAGGAGAAGACGTCTTCACGGGTGGGTCTGATGGTGGTTCTGGCGGTGGTTATGGCGGTGACTCTATCGACTCTATCGGCTCTGTCGGCGGCTCTGTCGGCGGGTCAGTCGGTGGTGCCCAGAGTAAAACCAGAAAGAAAATGTTTAAGGATCATCATTGTTCTCCAGGTGAATCCGATGTTATGGGTTCTTGCTTAGATGATGATATTGTAATTAGGGTGGCGAAGGTAATCAATAAGATGAGTAAAAAAAATAAAAAATTAAATGTGATTGATTTAAGCAGATCACCTGAAGATATTCATGGCGATGTCTGTGAAGAAATATCTAAGATATCTAAGTGTTCTTCTGAAGCATGCTGGCAAACGATTAAGTCCTTGATGGGTGAGTTAGGGAAAGATAAAGACGAATTTAAGAATAGTTTTAAGCCCCTCATGCCTAAAAAATGGATTAAGGATTACAATGAATGGTTATCGACATTTGAGATTGAAGATTGTCTGGAACAACATAAAGAAGTTGATAAAAATTTTTATTTCTATGGCGCCGTGCCAATGGATTTCAAAAAATGTTCGGTAAGTAATCTCTGTAATTTCAATATGAAGAAACATCTGGATAAAGATGAGACAAAAATAGGTATCGTATTTAATACGGACCCCAGTAATAAGGATGGGGAGCATTGGATTTCAATGTATGTTGATTTAGGGAAGCATAATTCTGATAATTATGGTATTTATTATTTTGATTCGTTCGGTAGAAAACCTTCAAAGGAAGTGAATGAATTAATTACAAAAATACAGGGACAAGGATCAAAATGTGGTCGCAAACCGGTTTATTTCTACAATGATGTTTCCTATCAGAAAGCTAATTCTCAGTGTGGGATGTATGCGATTCATTTTATTAAAAAGATGTTAGAAGGATTATCATTTAATGAATATTTAGGGATTCCTTTATCTGATAAATTAATGATTACATTAAGAGATCAGTATTTTGTGAAAATGTAATTCTCCAATAATAAATTTATAAACTAACATATAGAAATGTTCGGTTACATTGTTGATAATCCGCGCGAGTATAGCGAATTATTACAATTCTTCTCTTTATTCCTATTAGTTGTTATCGGTTCCATGATTTATATGATGTCTCAGAAGACACAAGCACTTAAGAAAGAAATTTCGGAGTTAGAAATGGAATGTCCTGCCTGCCCGGTCAATCCCAAATGTCCCGACCATCCGACTATCCCATCGTGTCCTTCTTGTCCCACCTGTCCGAGTTTGACATGTGATAGTGATGGTAAATGTCCCGATTGTATTTGTCCGACCGATCAGAAATGTCCCAATTGCCCTCCCTGCTCTGCTAATGCAAATTGTCCGACTGTAGAAGATATTATCGGTGGCATCTTTCCTGGGAGAAATCCTGGTGTCACTAGTGGTGGCCGATTTTTTGATGTGAAAGCAAATGAAAGTTATGAACTAATGCCTGATTATGATTTTTACAAAGCTGAAGAAGCATTCCCATCCGATTCTATCTTGACGATAGACCATCCATTGAGATCTGGCAATGTTGATGTTCCCGTAAGCCAAATTAATAATAGTCGTGAAAATAGCAGTATTACCAGTAATATGAATACCAGCACTAGTACATCTTTATCTAATGAAGTTGAATTCGGTAATCGCATGGCAAGGGGCTTACCTTCTCAGCCTGGTAATGGTTCAAATGGACCGAATAGTTCAAATAGTATTCCAAGTACGACAAGGTCATTAAGTCCGCAATAATTATCTATGTAAATTCAAATGGAAAATAAACGCTATTTTGTCCTATTTATATTATCTTTTATCATTTCATTAGGTTTGACCGCGGCCTCAGATTGTCAAAATAAAGAAAATGAAGATCCTTATTATATACTTCAATCTTTAAATTTCATCATCGTCACCGCCCATTATTTAATCGGTTTTCTTTTCATTTATTCATTCTCTAATGGAACAGAACTACCACCTGCGAGCGTGCCGCCCCTATTAACGTGTGTGGGCGTGGGTTTGTTCTTGATTGGGGCTTATATTCTGATACTTTGTTGGGTCTTGTCCAGCTCCTCAGAAAGAATCTTTTATATGGTGTCACAATTTATCCCCTGGTTATTTACTCTCGGGGTCCTCGGAGAGATGTTGTTTCTCTATAGTAAGCACCCCCTCCAACCCCTCAAACTCAATAATTTAGTAAGTGGGTACTTATATATTGTATTCATACCGCTGTTTATAACTATCTCAGCATTCATCAATTTGATATTATGTAGTGGTCCGAATGTAGCAACGCTGCAGCCATCACCACCGCCTGCTACTCTGGTGCCAGGATGTAAGGACATAAAAGACAAAACAAAATGCAATGAATCGCGAGCATGTCTCCCTGATGAAAACGATAAAATAAAAGGTGAATGCGATGAATCTCAAAAGTCAAAATGTTATTGGGTGGAGAATTCTCCGACATCCTCCGCACCTAATCCCTCGCCCGATGATAAATGTATTTATGATCATGATAAATGTGATATAATTGATTGTAATACATATCAACCGACAAATAGATTTGTAGATTGTTGTCCCGTATTTGATTATGAAAAGTTTATGGATAATATAACAAAGAATGAGGGTGGGTATGATTCAAATAAGAAAGATGAATTAGACTATAATTTGAGAAGGGCATCGCAAGAAGAATTTCATCGTCGGGATGAAATGGACGATGATATTTATGCTTAAATTTGTTTAAAGAGTAAAATTATAATTTTAGTAATCTTTAATTATGTCTCTCTATGACATGTATTTTTCTAAGAAAAATAAAAACTACATGTTTGAAATGTTAGCAAAGGTGATACAGGAAGAAACCGATATAGATATTTCACATTCATCTAAATACATTGATTTATATAGATTACATTATTCAGAAATTTTTGAGACAATGTCAGTGGACGAAATATCTATCCTGAATAAAGAAATCATTGATAGGATAGGAAATTTAATCCTAATGGACTTACGATCAAAACCTATTCAGAAACCGGCTTCTACAGAAATACCATCATCACCTCATCATAATCAAGTTAAAAACCCAATACAGAATCAGATATCTTTGTATTCAAGTCAGAGACTTAATGAATCAAGTCAGAGACTTAATGAATCAAGTCAGAGACTTAATGAATCAAGTCAGAGACTTAATGAATCAAGTCAGAGACTTAATGAATCATTAAATAGATATCACTTTTCGTTATCGGTTGATTTCAATGAATTTCAACCTAAGAGTATTACTTTACTCAAGGAACAAAATTCATTATTCAGTAATCCAAATATCAATATCCTATTCAATGATACAGATAATCTATTATTTAAGTTAAAGGATATACAAAAGTTGGATGATAATGAATATCATACATATGAATGTATCACTGAAGATAAAATTCAATGTGCTGAATTTTTAAAGATACGGATTAGAAATTATATGATGATAGATCCTTTACAAGAATCTGATATTTATCCAATCAATCAGATAAAATCTATTTCTTATGAAGGGAAAGATTACTTATGTTTACAAATAGATGATCATGATATTAGAGAAGGTGAAGAATTAGGATTATTATCTGATAATAAGATCGGTAAAAGTTTATTCGTTAAGAAGGTTCTTCAGAACTATCTTTTAACGAGCAAAGAAAAAATAGATTTAAATTTAAATTATTCATGTTTACAACTGAATAAAAATATTACGATTGAAGGATTAGTCTAAGAAATAATATTTGAAACCATTCACACAGGAAGGGGTTGAGAGTTTTGGGTTATCCAAAGAGTGGCCAAATCAGCCTTATCTGCATCTGCAGCACTCACATACCAATTTATTTGATTCCATGCTCCCAGAGATATTAATGATGGAGCCGCTTCCTCTATATATCTGGCACCGGGCGCACATGGATCGTATTCTCTATCATTATTAACACACATCCATTGATTGTGTTCCTGGTGGCGGTAAATTCTCTTGCCGGTGGGGCATTTACAAGATAAGCTGCATGCTTCATCACTATGACTACCGAGACCATAATAACCATCACTATATTGTACGCCTTTGCAGCGATCGGCGTCATTCCCCGTGGGAGCGATCCAATCATTTGCACACTCTGCTGCTGGCTTCGGACTGCTTACATTTTTTATTAACGGGCAAGTCGTGTGTTTGTCTAAATCTGGAGGCGAGCAACGCCAGTGTTCACGGAGAAACACTGGTGTCATTGCGAGGGGACACACGCAGCTTATATCACATGTATCACCATCATCTTTTGGTCCAATACCATATACATCATTGTTATATTTTACACTACCACATTGTACTCCCGGTTGGGTGCTATCACTATCAATATCTAACGTAGAAGACATCCGCGGGTAAAATGGTCCACAAGTGCCCTCTTCTGGGACTTCTGGTCCAGGAGGTGGTGGTCCAGGAGTCGGTGGTCCAGGAGGTGGTGGTGGTCCAGGGGTCGGTGTCGGTGTCGGTGTCGGTGGTCCAGGAGTCGGTGGCGGTGTCGGTGTCGGTGTCGGTGTCGGTGTCGGTGTCGGTGTCGGTGTCGGTGTCGACGAACAAGTCATCCAATAGTCACCACCATCAAATATCCATTTATAGTCTATTTTTGATGAATCTTCATCGAACAAGGTCGCCACTGAACAAACAATAAAATTTACCCCGAACAACAATAACGCGACAAACATCAGACACACTATTATAATTCCAGAACCGCCCCCGTCTTTAGCCATATATATATTATTCACTTATAAATAAATTTCCTTTATAAATAACTCTTGCTTTGATGTTATCAATCTTATAATTATGATGGTGGAGTAATATCTAAACATTTACATAGTCTACGACCATTGCCACGATTAGGTGGTGTTCCATCGCAATCGGACCTAATATAATTACCTCTGATCATGATCAACCCACTGACAAGTCCCCGGTGCCGGAAACGACGAACTTTCACATGCGTGATGACTGAGTTTCGAAGTACATAAGGTCGGTTTGCGCGGGGTCCTTTTCTTCGTCGCGGGATCCATTGGTTCCCAGCAATTGGGTGGAGGCCACGCCACGTTTCCGGTGGGTCTACATTGGCATTGGCCGGGCAGGGCACAACTATCGCCCGCCATGCAGTGTTTATTGCCTCCTGGCGTTTGCTTACAGAACACACTTCCGGCGGGATCATAGTAGCGCGAGCACGCGGCGCCGAACGCCTGTGCGGGACAACCTCCGCCTGTTGTGGCCGTCATCCCATTCGCTCTGCAGAGTGTGAGCGGTGGTCCAGGAGTAGGTGGTCCTGGTGGTCCAGGAGGTGGTGGTGGTCCAGGAGTTGGTGGTCCAGGAGTCGGTGGTCCAGGAGTCGGTGGTCCAGGAGGTGGACCAGGAGGTCCTGGCGGTGGGGCTGGTGGTGTCGGTGGTGGTGGTGGTCCAGGAGGTGCTGGTCCAGGAGTCGCTGTTACCGCTGTCGGTGATTGAGAACAAGTAAAATAGTCACCACCATCAAATATCCATTTATAGTCTATTTTTGATGAATCTTCATCGAACAAGGTCGCCACTGAACAAACAATAATATTCCCCCCGAACAACAATAACGCGACTAACACCAGAATCCCTATTATAATTCCAGAACCGCCCCCGTTTTTAGCCATATATATATATTATTCACTTATAAATAAATCCCCTTTATAAATAACTCTTGCTTTGATATTATCAATCTTATAATTATCTTCTTCATAGATCTGATAAGGATAAATTCTCTGAATACATTTATCAGGTAAAATACTATCGGTGGCCATGTAATAAAATGTATCATTCACATTGTATTTCAACTTGTATCCTTTTAATGAATCTCTTAAGATTACTTTCTCTAAGGGAGGAAACTTTTCAACAGATATATATTCATCTAAAATACTATCATTTAAGGTATAAATCTCCTGATAAACAGAAAACTCTTTACCAAGTTTATTATTATATGGATGATCCTTAGATACATAATTTAAAATCATCATGGTATCTATATAAACATCACATAATCGCTTACCGTTCTCTCGTATGTATCTGATATCTGGATCTGATTTGTCTGACTCTGAAGAGGCATATTCATAGTAAATAAAGATATTATTTCCTTCATCATTCGATGCCGATATAACATATACATTTGGTTTAATATGATATAGATATTTAGATTTCAACTGAATAACATCAATATTCTCTAAAACTTTTGCTGATATCCCTGGAAAGTATGCTATTTCACCCGACAACTTATCTGAGAACCGAAGACATTTATCATTTAATTCGGGATCATCTCTTGTATGTTGGATACAATCTAACGATGATTCTTTGATTACCGAATTAATCTCTAAAGATACTTTGTATTTTCGTTCCATAATTTCAAATAAATGATCATCGGCAGATTCGCCACCCGAATCAACATTAATCTTAACAATACTGTCAATGATTTCTCTCGTTTCTCTATTTTCGGATTTTGATAATTCACTCTTAATAGATTCATCTGGAAAATCGGGTAATAACCACGTTTGATTCGGGTCATTTTTTAACGATTTATAAACTCTTTCCATAGTGATTCCCTTGGGAATCACACTGAGATATAGATATTGTTCTACATTTCTATCTTCTTTAGGTAAATCCAAATGAGATTTCATGCGAATCGCCCTTCCTAGAACCTGATCAACTCTTACATAATTCCAGAAAGGTTCTAAAATATGAACTTGTCTTACGCATGTCAGTGAAATACCCTCGGCACCTGCCGAAGAAATTATCATTATCTGAATATATTCGCCTCGCTTATTCTGTTCACTATTAAAATGGTCTTTATTGATTCTTCTTTCTTCTTGTCCTTCAGAACCTGTAATGAATGTATATCTTTTGCCAGGTTCTTTCTGGGGATCTTTGTGATCAAACTTTGTATATCCATTACTCCTTAGGACTAATTCAAATGCCTCGGAACCACCGTCTGACCTAAAGTCACTGTAAAATAATATCTTACCCGTCGGTACAGAATTACCCGTCGGTACAGAATTACCCGTCGGTACAGAATTACCCGTCGGTACAGAATTATCATCTTTCATAAATTTACCGATATTTGTCATGATACTGAACATCTTTGGAGATAAGTTTTTCAAATCTTTTGTTATCTCAAGACTTTGTTTATCCATAATTGATTGGAACGATTTAGCTTTCATATCTTCAATTTCATCGTTATTATCATCTGTTTTCTTTGTTGTCCTGAAATCATCATCATGATAAACCATATTACATGTTTGTCTTGTTCTCATGTGATAATGAAAGGGTGAGTCTTCATCATAATTTCTCATTCTCGCTAAAGCATCAATCGCCTTTTCTTTTGACCACATCTCAGAATACTTCTCAAATTGGGTCTGACTCATCATACACTGAACAACATTCAACTGTTGCACTATCTTATGATGTTCTAATCCTTCGGGTAATATTTCGGGGGCAATCACGCTCGGCATATCCACAATTGACGAACGATCAATCGGATAATAAGAAGTCAATCCCATTAACATTCTCTTCAGTAAGATACGTTTTTTTTCAGGTAACTCCTCCGCTCCTTCAAAGAAATATCTCATAAAATTATCATTATTCGTCGTATCAATCAAAACATCATCCTCTAAAATATCAAAGAGTCGTTGTTGCTTATTAAAAGGAATATCTAAATCATTGTCATAGACCGTCATCTTGCCTCTTAGAAGACCAACTCTATTACGAGGACTTAACTCATTGAACGTTGCCTTAGATGGTATGATATCATCATCATCAAAGATTTTATGTAATCCGGTATAGATTTCACCTATAAATTCATCAAAAGTTCTTAATCCTTCTTTCTTACTCTGAACTGTATAAATAATTTGTCTTTCATCTTCGGGGTCTAATACAGATTCAAATCCAGTTCTTTCTTGGATGAATGAAATAATTAATTTTCCTAATTTTTTCTCCACATAGAATAACTCAATTAAGGAAGGTTTCTCATAAAAGAATTCATTCATTTTTTTAGTGACTATCTCAGGACTCATATCTGACTTAATCGTAAAAGTATATATCTTGATTAGACCCTTCAGCATGTTATAGAGGACGGCAATTTCTGAAGGTTTATTGATAACAGGTGTTCCCGATAAGAATACCAACTTAACATTTTCGGCATTTACGATCCATTCATAAAAAATCTTGGATGGTTTTGAAGCCGGATTTAATATTTCACGAACAAAATTATGAACTTCATCAATAATAACACACTCACCATAAAACGGTGAATTCACATTGAAATTTTTCTTATTGAATTTTAATCTTCGTTCTAAATCCTTGACTATTAACTTATTGTTTGTCTCAACGGATTTCTTTTCTTCTTCATCTAAAAGATATCTATCTTCATCTTCTTCATCCGAACCTTGAAATTCATCTATCGCCGATGACTTAACCTTTGGAAAAGGATTGTAATGAATGAAATTATACTTCGTCCGAATTAAATAATTAATCTCTTGAATCACGAATTCTCTTTCTTCTACTTCTAATTCATCTAGTTTTTTACCAGACTTATCCGGAATAAAAAATCCTCTAATTGATTTTGCCTTCTTTTCCAATGATTTATCATCATTTTTTTTCTTCAACTCTCTAACAGTGGCATTCTGTATCTTACGTAATACTTTCCCATCTAATTTATAGTTATCCTTGAAATCTTCATTAACATCAGATAACTTAACAAATGACCAGAGATTATCAATATTTAATTCATCTTTACCCCATCCCATTTTACCCTTGACAGGATCTCCCATAATTTCACCGATGAAATTAGTCTCTAGGGAGGCGGGTAACAAAGTATTGATTCTCATCTGACCCGATAATCCTTCAGCCAAAGAGACTGCCGTGGCGGTTTTACCTGTTCCTAATCCATGATAAACTAATAATCCTCGGTAAGGTGTGTTAATCGCTAAATAATTCTGAACTAAAAGCTGATAAATCTTAAGAGATGATTCGGGTTTCAATTCCTTTAATCTTTCATAAAAATCTTCATTAATCCATTTCACGAATGCCTTCCGGTGCTGAGAAACAGTCTTATTATCTAAATCTTCTATCTGAATAATCTCGGAACTGGGATCCTCATCCTCATCCTCATCTTCAGGTTCGTCTTCAGATGGATCAGGTTCGTCTTCAGATGGATCAGGTTCATCTTCATCTTCAGGTTCCGGGGCCATTCCATCTTCATCTTCAGATCTAGGTAATTTTTCTTCTTCAGACATTTATAATAAGAATCATTATAATTTATTCAGAAAGAACACGAAATTTTATCAGGGATTTTCTTGATGCATCCTGTTCCGATTTTTTCTTACTATGACCATATCCTGTCTCAATATATTCATCACCCTTAAATAACTTACAACTATAGGTATTGTCTTCGTTTTTTTCTGTCTTATAGGTTGGATGAACTTTATAATTATGCTGAAAATATCTTAAGATTTGGTCTTTGTAATTATTATCTCTTAAAATAACATCACCAAAATCTACATATTTTTCAATCGTCTGAATAATAAATTTTTCAACTAATTTGAAATCACCTGTATCATGATACATCGCCCCGAGAAGAGCCTCAAAGACATCTTCTAACATATTTGTATTATTACGACCTTCACAATTATCTTCAATATGCTTTGAAATAATCATATACTGACCCAGACCAAGTTGCGCCGACAGATAAGCTAATTGTTCGCCGCAAACAAATCTTATCTTAAGTTTTGTTAGAAACCCTTCCTCTTCTTTGTGGGAAATAAAGTATCGTTTGTATAAATAGTTCGCAATGATATTACCTAAGAAAGAATCACCAATAAACTCAAGTGTTTCATATGATATCTTAAATAAGTCCAAACAATCGTCGGGTCTAGAATATTCTTCGTAATCTTTCATCTCACAGTAAGATTTGTGAATAAAAGCCCGTTGATATAAATCTAAATTAGTAATCGTCATATCATGAATACCAAGAGATTTCATGATTGACAAGATATTTTCACGAGTAATTAATTTATTTTTAGAATTATAAGGGTTTGCCTTAAATTTAGTTTCAGTATCCATTTAGTATAGTTATGATGGATATTTTTAAATAGATAATCAAATTTAGAATATTATAATTTAAGCAGCAGGACACGATTCACCTACTTCTAACGGTCTGCGGGGGAGATCAGGTCCAATCGTGGTGTTCATCCACGGACTGACATTAACCTGAGGATTCGGTGGTTCAGATCTTACCTGTCTGTTCGCGTTTCTTAAACTCTGACCAACGGTATTAACACCGACATGATAACTGGCATCTAACATGTTAACACCCTGAAGAATACCCTCACCGACCGGTTTGGCGATGTTAAACTCCTGAATAGCCTTGCTTTCATCGGTCGGTAGTAAGTCCTCCGGTTTTAACTTTTGCTGAGGATAGCACGAGGACGGGGTTCTACCTAGACCGGTGACCGCCTGTTGAGATTCATTCTCACCTAAGGGTTCCGAAGCAGCGATTTTACCAATGCCTACCGATGCGTCGGCTCCAATAGTTTCAACAGATAAATCGCCTACTTCAAACCCTTCTAAACCAAGCATGTTTAGAACCTTGGTCAAGTATCCAGAGCACTGAAGGACAACCAAAACTAATAAGAAAATGCATATATTCTGATTATCATTACACCAACTCATTAAATCAAATCCCATTTTATATATATACAAAATAAAAAAAAATTTCAAAGAAAATACATTAAAATTCGCTCAACTTCTGTTCCAATGATCCAACCAATTCCTGTTGAGAAAGTAAATTACTTTTCGCCAAATCTAATTCTTTCTGAATCTTTTCTCGTTCAACTTCTTTATTCCGAATACTTTCAATATAATCCGGATCTAACAGTAATTCTTTTTCTAATTCTAATAATTCCGCTTCTTCTTCAGCTTTATCATTGAAAGAATATGTATCTAATCTAGTAAATGTAGATTGGTCCGGTGACAATACCTTTATCTGCGAAATATAACAATCGCAATAATAATGCTGCTTCAAGAACTTTAATCCTCTAACATGTAAAATACAGATTACTTCTGTCCCCTCTTTCAATTGACCAATATCAACACAAACTTTCTTTTGATCATAGATATGACACTGAACTTTATCCTTAATCATCGGAATCTTAAATGAGAAATTGGGCTTACTGCTTTTTTTTACAGGTTTACACGACCGCTTATACATATTATCAATTACTTCTAAAGGAATATCTTTACCGAACCAATCCTTGTTATTCTCGTGCGTCTTCTTCACATTTCTTTCATCTAGATTCAATAATGTATCATAAAATCCAAAATCCATAGTAATGTTATCCATCTCTAATACGGCGTTTTTCATTTTGCATATTTCATCACCTGATTTCCTACAAACCATCTTCGATGTCTGTAAATAAAAAGGCGAATTATCATAATTAATCGCCGAATAATAAATTTGACCCTGCTTCTCAGGTTTAGAATAGTTTATTTTCTTATGATCTATATCTGAATGTAATAAAATACTCATTATTTCATACCATAGAAGATATCTTCTTAAGAAAAACGCATCATACATCGTTTGCTACAAAGTTATCTGTCTCAATAACTTCAATAAGAAATTTATGTGAATGAAGTTTTGTTAATCTCTCACCCTCTTCCGCTTTTTCTTTTTCGGTCAAAGTTGGATTGAAATAAACTTTTAACTGAGATTTATCCTTTGATTTATCCTTTGATTTATCCTCTGACAATAGCACGTGTAATTTCCGTCTTTTCAATAGAGGAATATTCATCTTTACTAAATCATCATACTCAATAAATTGTAAATCATCTAATTCAGTTGCTCCCAACTCAACAAAGCAATCATAAAAATCCTCACAATCGCCATCCTCTAAGAATTTATAGATTGGATTATTTACAGGCGTATTAATGATATCATTTACATCTTCGTATTTGAAATGTAATGTTACACATGATTTATCTCTCCATAGTTTTCCTAAACATTCCATTGACTTAAAATATCCCAATTCTAAGCAATTTACATCATTAATCTGAGAAACTATCATCCCTTCATTCAGTTCAGAATACTCTGAGGCGACAGAACCTTTCATAATTGATTTAACACACATCAGTTTATCCTTATCCTTGAAGATTATTCCTAGGGGCCCATCACCCTCAAACTCAATAATTTTCCTTCTTAAGATAGGTTTTCCATTACTCGTTCCGACATCTTTTAACGATTCTTTTTGAGGTGCTGAACAAATCGTAGGAATACTTGCTCTTCTTTTACCCCGATACAATTGATCATCACTTAAAGATTGAATTAACATAGGATCATCTTTGGATTTGAAACTCATTCTACGTTTCATTTACTAAAATTGATATTATCTTTTTAAATTTAAAACTATATTTAGTTATACTATGTTAATATGGCTTTCATGTCAATTATGAATCGCTTATGCCTTGATAGGATAAGAGAAAAAAGAAATGATAAACCGCCAAAAGATATCAGTGATTATGTCATTGAAAAAAATTTAATCGGATATGAATGTA
>Ga0209709_10003664_pt1 | contig 12647 bp, 11 predicted proteins | sample ArcticOcean_MG_C_2_FD_187435 | JGI IMG/M metagenome (GOLD analysis project Ga0209709, IMG submission 187435) | Marine microbial communities from western Arctic Ocean - ArcticOcean_MG_CB4_136 (SPAdes) (version 2) | ecosystem: Environmental > Aquatic > Marine > Oceanic | place: Arctic Ocean... | reverse complement strand
ACTTTGATGGAAATTATATTAAAGGATTTTCTCTTCTAAGTCTTGGTTCTCCAGGCAATGCTAAAATATTTATAGAAAAAGCTCTGAGCATAGAATATAATTTAGGTGTAGTGAGGGCTCTGGCTGAAATTAATCATATGCTGGGAAATAAGAATGAAGCAGTAAAACAATCGGCTGAAAGTGAAGGTGCGTTTGTATTTTATTCAGATAATAAATCTTATTTAAGTTTATAATTTTAAGAGGTAGCATGAAGAGAATAAAAATTAATTCAGATAACACTTCTAATTTCATTAGTTCTTGGAAAACAGATAATTTAGATTTGATGGATGAAATAATTAATCTTTTTGAGTCTGAAAAAGAAAACCATAGGCTTGGAATGTATGGCTTTAATAAAGCCAATAAAGAATATAAAAATACTACTGATATAAGCATAAGTCCAAATGATATAAAGTTACCAAAATATAGTTTTTTAAGTGAATATATTAATGACTTGGATAAATTCCTTATGGATTATAGAAAACAATGGGAATTTTTTGGAAAAAATATTCCAGAACTCTATTCAGGCTCATTTAATATACAAAAGTATGATGTCGGCGGACACGTAAAACGTTGGCATACTGAAAGAGACGGGGTTTATAACTCTCATAGAATACTTGCATGGATTACCTACTTAAATGATGTGGAGAAAGAAGGTGAAACCGAGTTTTTATATTATAATCTTAAAATAAAACCAGAAAAAGGTAAAACAGTTATTTGGCCAGCTGAGTGGACACATGCTCATAGAGGTAACCCTACCCCCTCAATAAAATATGCGATTACCGGCTGGTTTCATTTTCCTCATCAAGTAGACATAAAATAGCTTATATGACTAATAATCCATCACCAAAAACTAATGCGGAAGGGAAAAAAGATTTTGAGGAATTAAAAAAATTAATAATCCAAACAAATAATAAAAATGATTTAAGGAAAAAAGCTGAATACTTATTAAAAAAATATCCTAATCATCTTGGTATTCGACAAACATTGGGATCAATTTACTTAAATTTAGATGAAAATGAAGAATCAATTAAGATATTAAAAAAAATTATTAGTGAAAAAAATGATAGTGAATATACCCATTACTTTCTACTGCTCAACTATGCTAGAAAAAATAATTATCTAGAAGTAATTAACAGCTTTAATGAATCAGTAAAGATCAATAAAGACTTCGTAGAAGTATACAAACTTTTTTTAAATCATCTGTCTTCAATAGAAATTGATGACTATAAGCCTTTAGCAACTAAAGAAATAAAAAATTCAATGATATATGCCTCTAAAAATGATTTCCACCCAATGAGAGATATGAGTAAAATTTATCAAAATATTATTCTGGAAGATTTAAAAGACCACAAGGAAACTATTTTAAAGGGTGAATTAATAAATTTCGAAATTAATTATTCACCTGAAAATAAAAGCTTTCTTCAGTATTTTTTAAAAAGGGCAATAATAACGAATCTTAATCTCGAAGAATTAATGGCATATATAAGAAGTGCTATTTTAAAGGGAGTTTGCAATAACTTATTCTCAGAAGATCAAATGAATGGCCTTGAGAGTCTTTGTGTTTCAATCTTTATTCAATCAAATTTAAATGGCCATATTTGGTTATCAACAGAAGAATATAATACCTTATTGTATGGTTTAATAAAAACTGTAAAGGCGAAAATAAAAAATAAGAAAAAGATAAATGTTATAGAAATTCTTATTATTGGTTCCTTTATAGATATTAGAGATGATTATGAAATTAAAGATTACATCTTTAAGAAATTTAAAAAGGAACATAAAGAAATTTATAACGAAATATCAATTTTATTTAATGAGTTAAATAACGATAAAAAACTATTAAAAAAAATCAAAAAAGGAGAAATAATAAAAGAAAGTACGTCAAAAAAAATAGAAGATTTCTATAATGAAAACCCACCACTCCCTTGGGGAAGAATTAAAGCCGAAGGAGAAATTGAATTTTTAGAATATTTAAGAATTAATATTGAGCCTATTAATCTTCTAGGAAAAAAAGAATTTCCAAAATCTCCTAAGATTTTATATGTTGGCTGTGGTTCTGGAAGAGAAGTACTGAGATTTAATACAATTAAAAATTCAGAAATAGATGTAGTTGATGTAAGTATAAAAAACCTACTACATGCACAAAAAAAAGCTTTAGAACATAATATTGTAAATATAAACTTTCATCATTTAGATTTTTTAGATATAGGAACCTTAAATAAAAAGTATGATGTCATAATATTAAATAAAGTACTAAATCTAATTGATAATTTTAATGATGGCTTTGATTTAATGCTTAAACATTTAAACAATGGAGGATTTTCTCAAATTAGCTTAAAAAGCCCTATTGCAAATAAAGAAATAGATAAAATAAGAAAAAAATTAGGTTTAAAAATAAACGAGAATTTAAAAGATAACAATATTATTCAAAATATAAGAGAATTTATAATAAAAAATAATGATGTAGAATTTAATAGAATAAAGGTAAAGAATACTTTTTTCGAGAAAAAATCTCTTAAAAAATTCCTTAATCCTATGCATAAATCTTTAATCGATATTAGAGAAATAAAAAATATAATAAATACTAATAAACTAGAATTTATAGGCTGGAGTGATTTTAATCTCAATAGAAAGCTTAAAAAAATAATATTTGATTTATATTCAACTAATTACAAGGATGATTTTCTAAAAAAAAATTTAGATAATTGGAATACTTTTGAAAAAGAAAATCCTATAATTTTCTCTACTAGATATAAGTTTTGGATTAGAAAAAATTATTAATCTAGGGCGCGTAGCTCAGCGGTAGAGCACTACGGTGACATCGTAGGGGTCGCTGGTTCAAACCCAGCCGCGCCCACCATTTAATTAAATATCCAGGAATCTTAAAGCCACCTGTTTAGTAAAAATAGATATTGCTATAACCTCATATTCTAAATTATATTTATTAGTGAACTCTGTTAAAGCTTTAAACTCATCATTCTCCCAAGAATCATTAACTATTAATTCATCAAAAATCAAAATAGTTTTACTATCAACTATTTTCAATGAATTTTCTAAAGCGCATAATGTAGAAGTGTATAAATCTGCATCAAAATTTATAATAGAAGCTTTTGGCCTTTTCTTAGAAAAAAAAGTAGGTAGGGTGTCTTTAAATTCACCAACAATGAAATTGCCTCCATCAATATTTGGAACTTCATTTTGGCTCGAATAATACCCTTTAGGTTCATTATACCAATCTTCGGTAAGCCCTCTAAATGTATCAAAGCCATATCCTGATTTATAGCTTTTCATTAGGTATTTAAAGGAAACACCCATCCAAACACCAAACTCATAAAAAGGTCGTGACTTTAAAGAAAGGTTTATCATTTCATCAAAGAAAGACCATCTTGAGAAAAATAATTGCGGTAATTTAGGTAAGGAAAATATCCACTCAAAGGATCTCATGTAAGGATTTTTTTTAAGAGAAGATCTTGATATTTCTAAGTAAGTATATGTATTACCTAAATAAGCCTCTAGAAAAGCGAGAGTTAAATAAGCTTTCTTATAATTAGAGTCTAAATCTACGCACTTTCTTAATAATGAAATTGCTTCATCCATATCTTTACAACAGCCGTGCATATTCCAATATGTAGGAGCATAATTTGGATTTATTTTTATTGCACTTTCATAAGATTTTATTGATTTATCAATTTCGCCAATTATTGAAAAAATAACACCCAAATTATTATGAGCCTTAAAATAACCTGGTTCAATCTCTAAACTTTTTTTGTAATGTATAATTGCTTCTTCATAAAGTCCTAGTTTTACTAATGTATTACCATAACTATTATGTGCCTGAAAAAAATTAGGATTAAGTTGTAGAACTTTTTTATAATAAATAACTGACTCAGTTAACTTTCCAATACTGGATAGAGATTGTGCAATATTATTTAAAATTAGTTGATTATAAGGATCTATATCAAGCCCACCCGTGAAGTACTCAATAGCCTCTTCATATCGCTCCAAATTATCCAAAAGATTACCTAAGTTATTATAAGATTGAATAAAATTAGGATTAATAACTAAAGCTCTCTTAAAACTTTTTATAGCATCTTCATAATAACCCGTATTAAGAAGTGCAATTCCAAGAATATCAAAAACTATTTCATTATCCGGGAATGTCGAATGCAATATATCTTTTTTTTTTAATATTTCTTGAAAATCATTTTTTCTTAAAAGATTAATTAGTTCATTAATTTCTTTTTTCAAATATTGAACCTTGAGATTTGATTAAATTTAAACCTTTATTTTTCACGCGATTATCTAGTTAAATAAATAAATAAATACGAATCGAACTAATATAACTTGATTTTAAAAAAATAATACCTATCTATTCATTATAACAAAAGGAGATTAAAATGATTGTAGACGGATTAGGGTCAGTTACATTTGTAAATGGTGTATTAAGAGTTCAACTTACAAATATTAACGGGGAAGGAAAAATCATAGAAGCTGGTAGTATTGAAATACCAGGGGCAAAAGTTGGTGATGTAATTCAAGGACTCGCATCTGCTTCTAAAGGAATTGTTGATAAGCTAAATGAATCATCCGATGGTTCAGAAGATAAAACTAAAAAACCATCTAGCAAATCAAAGTCAAAAAATAAAACAAACTAGGTTATACTTTAAAGAGTTTAATTAACTTTGCTTGCAATCTCTAGGAGATATTTATAATGATCAAAGTTATTAAGTTAATTATTATAACTACTAGTTTATTGTTTGGTTCAGAAGGATTTAGTCAGGATAGTCAAAATTATACGACTTTTTCTAAAATAGATCCTTCGATACCTCTTCTTAGCGAAGTTGATTATCTTAATTTTATTAGAATAAGCATTCTTGAACAGCCAGAGTATCTATTTTCTATATCTACTGTTGAAGAAAAAAATATGTCAGTAAAATTTGCTAAAAGAAGTAGATTTCCTGAATTATCTCTAAGAGTGATAAATGACAGCGTTCTTAAGCGTGATATTCAAGACATAAACTCTGTTAGAAAAAGACAAGATGATAGTTTTGATGCTGCTGTAGAGCTTTCACAACCCTTATATTCTGGTGGTGCTATTAATGCTAGAATTGGAATGGCTAGAAATGATCTGACTATTTCTTCACTAATAAGAGAGCAAACTGTATCTGAGCAAATAGTTGAGGCAAATAGAATTTACTTGCAGGCTATTAAATCAGATCTTTTGTATAATTATGGCCTGGGAATTGTAGAAGAAGCTCGCCCTTATCTTGATAGAGTTAAAGACCGTGTCTCATCTGGAATCGCAGACCCTATGGATTTAGCTGTTTTTTCAATTCGATTTAACGATCTTTACTCAAAAGTTCAAATGTTAAAAACTCAAAAAAGTCGAGATATAGCAATGTATGAATACTTTTTTAAAAGTAAGTATGAAAGTGTTCATTTTCCAAATATTTTCATTTCTCCGGTAAAGAAGGATATTAAACATGTTGGCTATGATGTCGAGCTTGCTATATTAGGTCATAAAGGCAAGGAATTAGAGACGACATTAACTAAAAGTGAATTCCGTCCTCAGTTTGGATTTAATACTAGATATACTAAATATGACATCAAAGATGATGAAAATGAGAGTGATGTTCGCGGGGGAATTTATCTTTCCCTTCCTTTATTCACCTTTGGGAGAGCTAAGGCAAAAGTCTCATCTTATGAAGCAAAGGCTGCTGCTGCAAAAATGTACATCAATATTGAAAGAAAACTAGATGATGGAAAGGAGTCTGAACTAATTAATGTCATCGAAAGCTCTCTTAATATTAGAGAAGATGTTTACAATACTTTTAACGACACAAAGAAACAAAGAAAAATTATCGGGGATAGACTAGAGATAATAAATTTTGCACCTGAGGCCTTTGTTGATACTGGCTTTAAAGAGCTTAATCAGTTAGAAAGAGTTTTAATAACTGAAATCAATTTACTTGATGGTTATATGCAGTTTTTACACCAAAATAGGGCATTAAATTCTTTTATAATGATTAGACCATGAATGAAAAAACAAAAAAAATAGAAGATTATGATAAACATTGGTTCTGGAGCACAGTTCTATTAAATAAAGGCACATATACTCAAATAGCCTTAGCATCTGTTTTTATTAATATTTTCGGGCTTGGAAGCGCTTTTTATATTATGACTGTTTATGACAGAGTCATGCCTAATAATGCATTAACAACCTTAGTGGCGTTAACTATTGGCATGGCGATAGTAATAATATTTGATTTTATTGTTAAGTTACTTCGGTCTTATTTTATAGATATTGCTGGTTCAAAAATGGAAAAAACTATTTGTGATTTACTTTTTGAAAAAATCACATCCCACGATGAATCATTTTTAACTAAATCATCTGGTGTTGCTCACACTGTAAGAGAATTTGAAGGTGTAAGAGACTTCTTTACTTCTGCTAGTATGGTTGCTTTCATTGATTTACCTTTTATGTTCATCTTCTTAGGTGTTATTTATGCTATTGCTGGTCCACTTGCAATTGTTCCTATTTTGATTGTTCCTCTTGTTCTAGGTGTCTCTGCATTAGTTCAGCCAATTTTGAAGCGATACAGTGAAAAGAATCTTAGAACCCAACAAACAAAAATGTCTACATTAGTAGAACTTCTTAATAATGTAGAAACAGTAAGAACGGTTGCTGGAGGGAAGTTTCTTCATGATAAATGGAATTCAAGTGTTGAAACTCAAAGCGATGCATCAACTCGAGCAAGGTCTGTTTCAAACTTTGCAACTACATTTGCTGGAACAGGATTGCAGATAAGCCAGGCTGCTGTAGTTACATATGGAGTAATTCTAGTTGGATCGCTTCAAATTTCTGCGGGTGCATTAATTGCAGTAGTAATTCTTTCTGGAAGAGTTTTATCTCCCCTTGTTCAAGCCGGTCAATTACTAACAAAAATGAATCACGCCTTTGCAGCATATAGAAAGATCGATGAATTAATGGAAACAGATACTCACGATGAGAAAACAAAAGACTTAACTGCAGTTAAACTTTCAAATGGAGAGATTGTAATAAAGGATGCTAGTTATGAGATCGAGGATACTAAAATATTAGATGGCATCAATATTTCAATAAAAGATGGAGAAAAAATTGGTTTAGTTGGCAATATCGGAAGTGGAAAAACAACCCTACTCAGACTTCTTATTGGATTTTATCATCCGACAAAAGGAAGTATAACAATAAGTGGCTATGACCTAAATAATATTCCTGCAAATAATCTTAGAGATCATATTGGTTATTGTGGACAAAAAGTTCAGCTTTTTTCAGCATCTATTTATGATAATATTACAGTAGGCTGTAGCAATGTGTCAGAGGAAGATGTTATTGAGGCTGCAAAGTTATCATGTGCCCATGACTTTATCGCCCTATTACCTGGCGGTTATAATTATCCACTTATTGAAAACGGTTCAAACCTATCTGGCGGACAGAGACAGGCTATAGCACTTGCAAGGTGTTTTATCAGAAAGCCAAAAATATTAGTTCTAGACGAGCCAACAAGTGCAATGGATGCTGAAACAGAACAAAAAATAATAAATAATATTCTTTCCCTAGAGTATAAACCTACGATTATTATTTCTACTCATAGAACGAACCACCTGGCTCAGGTAGATAAGATAGGAATTCTAGTTGATGGAAAATTAGCAAGATTTGATGAAAAGGATAATATTCTATCACAGCAAAATAATACAAAAAGTTAGGCATCTAAATGATTAAAAAAATATTCAATAAATTAAAAAAATTAAATATAGAGACTATCCAAACTACTTTTGAAACAGTGTTGCCATATATTCTTCCGGAGAGTTGGACAAAGAATAGGAAGCAATATATTTTGTTTTGGATTATAGCTAGCTTCACTGTTATTTTTTTTATTTGGACATCATTAGCAAACATAAATCAAGTAGTTAAGGCGACAGGCGTTGTTATACCTGATTCAAAGGTACATATGATCCAGTCAAGTATTGACGGGCAAATTGAGAAAATAAATGTTTCTTTAGGTGATAAGGTAAATATTGGCGATACAATGTTTACAATTGATCATGAAAATCTTAGTAAATTATATCAATTAGCTGCTAATGAGCAAGAAACAAGATTAAGAAAAGTTGAAATATTATCAAATTTAGTTAGTAAAGGTTCTGACTCGGAGTTTCGTCTTTTGGATGAAAAATTACAGCTTTATGAGAGCCAGAAAAGATTTGATGTAACAGAAAGACAGTTTGGGTTCTCTTCTGTAAAAGCCACTGTAACTGGGACGGTAAGTAAGGTTAATACTGTAAACCTTGGACAGCACATAAAAATGGGAAGCCTTTTAGCGGAAATAGTTCCTGAAAATGATAAGCTTAAAATTCAAGGACAGGTTTTACCCAAAGATATTGCATATGTTAAGATCAATCAAAAAGCTTCAATTGGTTTCTCATCATACGATCAATCAATTTTTGGAAAAATGGAAGGAATTGTTACAAAAGTAGGTGCAAATACAACTCAAGATACAAGTGAACAGCCTCCTTTCTACCCAATAATAATAGAAATTAGAGAAGAGGAATTAAGAAGAGCTTCTAAGATTAAACTTCAACCTGGAATGGTTGCTGATGTATCAATAATTGGACAAGAAAGAACTGTAATAAGTTATTTATTAAACCCTATAACAAAATTATCCCAGGAAGCACTTCGCGAGTAATTATACTTTTTTCAATTCAGCTACTTTGATGCCTGATTTTAATTCAGTATCCTTGACAAAATTTGAAGCCTTAAGAAGTGAATCATGTGTTCCGGTATCTAGCCAAGAATATCCACTATCAAGAAGAACAACTTTTAATTCTCCTTCCTTAAGATATAATTTATTGATATCTGTAATTTCATACTCACCCCTATCAGATTTTTTTAATCCTTTGGCATAGCTAACTGCTTTTTCATTAAAAATATAAAGCCCAGTTACGGCCCAGTTAGATTTAGGAAGCTTAGGTTTTTCTTCAATTGAAATTGCTTGATTATTATTATCAAATTCGACTACACCAAATCTTTCTGGGTCATCAACCTTATAGCCAAAAAGAGTAGCGCCATTATTGCTTATAAGAGCATTATTAACTTTTGAATAAATATCGGGTCCAAAAAAAAGATTGTCTCCTAGAATCAAAACAGGCGGAGATCCATTCAACCAAGGTGAGGCTATCAACAAGGATTGAGCAATACCTTCTGGTTTTTCTTGTATTTCATATTCAAAATTTACACCCCATTGACTTCCGTCACCCAAAAGTCTTTGAAATAGAACTTGGTCAAGGGGGGTTGATATAATCATAATATCCTTTACCCCTGAATTTATTAGAGTCGATACAGGATAGTAAATCATTGGCTGATTATAAATAGGAAGTAGTTGCTTTGAAACAACTTTAGTTACAGGAAAAAGTCTGGTTCCCGAACCACCAGCTAATACAATACCTTTATGGTTACTTTTTAACATTTTAACCTAAAACTCCATTTTTCTCTTTACTAAAATACTGGAAACAACTTTTTTAACTCTATCTTCCCACGAAGGGATTATCATGCCCTTGCTATTAAGCCAATTATTATCAACAACAAGCCTCGAATCATTTGGCCTTATAGCCTTTGCATCCCATTCCTCAGATGTTATCGCATGTAATTTTGATTTATTATCGCTTCTTGATTTATTAACTTCAGACTGAATGAATCTTGCTACAGAAAACCAATCTGTATAACCAGAATTGGTAAAATGAAAAAAACTACTTTTAATAAAATTAAAACTATTATTTAAAAAAAAGGAGCTAATTAAAAGTACAATTAAAGATGCAACATCGCCAGCATAAGTAAGTGAAATTTTTTGATCTGACACAACATTAATTTCTTTACTCTCCAAAATAAGATTGGTCATCGTTTTGACAAAATTTCTACCTTTATCGCTAAAAACTGATGCCAGTCTTATTATAAGGCTATTGGAGTGTATTTTTACTAAATCATTTTCAGAGAGATCTTTAGTCAAACCGTAATGATTAATAGGACTCTTTATATCGTTAAACTTATGCGGCCCTTTATTATTACCAAAAACATAATCAGTGGAAAAATGAATTATTCCTATATTATTTTCAAAAGAATATTTACCTAATTGAGAAACCGCATGATGATTTATTAATGATGATTTTTCTCTCTCTACTTCAGCATTATCTACGTTAGTATAAGCACCAAGATTAATTATTAGATCAGGTTTTATTCTATTACAATAGTCCATAATATCTAGGGTAACAAATAGGCTAAATTCATCTGAACTAGGGAAAAGAAAGTTAATTCCGCTAATTTGAGAAATAAGCTTTAATTCACTTCCAATTTGTCCACTTCCTCCCGTCACTAATACAGTTTTATTTAGATTATAGCTTACCAAGACGTTCGCCAGATGAGTTATTAGTTAAGAAGTCTTCATTATTCAAATACCAGTTAACAGTACTTTCGATCCCCTTTTTCCAAGAAATATTGGGAATCCAACCTAAGTCAATAATTTTTTTAGAGTTAATAGCGTATCTGCTATCATGGCCTGGCCTATCAGTAACAAAATTAATTAAATCTATATAACTTCCAGCCTTAAGGGGTCTCAAGTTATCTAATATTTTACATATAGCCCTTACAACACTAATATTACTCAACTCGTTGTTTGATCCAATATTATATTTTGATCCTGATTTTCCATTAATTAGTGCAAACAAGATGCCGCTTACATGATCATCTACATGAATCCAATCTCTAACTTGCTGCCCATTTCCATAAACAGGAATATCTTCTCTTTTTAAACACTTACTTATAACTAGAGGTATTAATTTTTCAGGGAATTGCCAATTACCATAGTTGTTGGAGGTGTTAGTGATTATTACTGGAAATTTATAAGTTTTATTCCAAGACCGCGCTAAATGGTCGGCAGAAGCTTTAGTAGCTGCATATGGGCTATTCGGCTTATATTGGCTATTTTCATCAAAACTCTCTTCATTAGACTTAAGAGAGCCATAAACCTCATCTGTTGAAACTAAGAGAAATTTAAAACTTTTCATTCTACCTTTACTGAGATTACTCCAATATTTATATGAAGAGTCTAATAAATAGTAAGTTCCAAGTACGTTTGTCATGATAAAAGTTTCCGGAGAATCAATGGATCTATCGACGTGGCTTTCAGCTGCAAGGTGAATAACATAGTCAGGCTTGTGATTTACTAATACCTTTTCTAAGAAAATATTATTTATAATATCCTCGTTATAGAAAAAATAATTCTTATCTTTTGTATTCCCAAGGCTAGATAAATTAGAGGCATAAGTTAATTTATCAATATTAACAATAGTATTTCTATCATCCAACAAAAGCTTTCTAATTAAAGCAGAGCCAATAAACCCACAACCACCTGTAATTAAAAAGACACTTTTCTTCATAAGTATTACCTAAAAATTAATTTTGTTTGAGAGATCCTTCCACAACGGAAGCCCAAGATCTTTTTCAGATATTATTGGCTCCTTATTGTCCAAAGGCCAGCTTATATCAAAGATTGAATCACTCCATAAAATACCAGAATCTTCATTTGCACTATAATACTGATTTACCTTATATGAAACAACTGTGTTGTCCTCTAATGTACAAAATCCATGAGCAAAGCCTTCTGGAATATATATCCAACCTTCATTTTGATATAAATTATGAGTTCCAAATTTCTGATACGTTGAAGATTTCTTTCTTAGATCAATAAAAACATCAAAAATAGAACCGCTTACTACCTTGATAAGCTTACATTGAGCAAAAGGATTTTTTTGAAAGTGTAGCCCTCTAATTGTATTTTTATACATAGAAAACGACACATTATCCTGTAAAAAATTATCCTTTATGTTTAACTTTAAAAAATCTTTTTTATTATAATCCTCTGAAAAATACCCACGATCATCCTCATAAAGAGAAGGAATAACTTTAATTACATCGCTAAATAAATTAATTTTTTTCATTATTGTAAACTTTTTATTAACTGGAGGTGTCTAGGTAGACAAATGGAATGAAGATCATAGTTTTTTACAATAGTATTCCGAGCGTTTTTTCTAAGTTCATTATAATCATTTGGATTGTCAAGAACCTCGATAGCTGTTTTTGCTAGTTGTTTGTGATCAAGAAAGTCAATTAACAAACCATTTTTATTGTTCTCAATTAACTCTTCAACAGGCCCTGTTTTTGAACCAATGATTAAGGATTCAAGTGACATCGCCTCAAGCATAGACCACGACAAAACGAATGGATAAGTCAAATAAATATGCGCAGTGGTTATTGAAAGCATTGATACTAAAATATTGTAGGGAACACGACCAACAAATCTAACATTTGAGCCCTTTAAAGACTCCTTAACTTTGTTATAGTAAATGTCTTTGTGGGTAGTCCCCTTAGGTGCTGCTGCACCATAACTAGTTCCATCGCCTCCAACAATTAATACGTTAGTATCAGGATGCTTGTCTAAAATTTCTGGAAGAGCCCTCATAAGAATATGATACCCACGATATGGTTCAAGGTTTCTATTAACAAAAGTTAGAACTTTATC
>Ga0209709_10003663_pt1 | contig 12648 bp, 13 predicted proteins | sample ArcticOcean_MG_C_2_FD_187435 | JGI IMG/M metagenome (GOLD analysis project Ga0209709, IMG submission 187435) | Marine microbial communities from western Arctic Ocean - ArcticOcean_MG_CB4_136 (SPAdes) (version 2) | ecosystem: Environmental > Aquatic > Marine > Oceanic | place: Arctic Ocean... | reverse complement strand
TTGAAGAAGAAGAAGAAGAAGAAGGTCAAAATAGTCGGGTCAAAATAGTCGGTGATATTGATAACTCTAAGACGAAGCGTAGTTTTTGTAATATTTCCTAGTTTTCATGGGAAACTTGTGAGTCTCGCTTTGCTTCAATTTTCTTTTTAAGTCTTTTTCGGGCTACTGCACGACGACCCCCGCCACGAATATCAGCCGCAACTGCTTGCGGATTTTGTTTTTTGAAAATTTCTTCGAGATTTCCGAAATCGTCGTCAGAGTCATCACCGTCTATACCCTGGTTGTTCATCATAGTTTTCATCATATTTTGCATATTTTTTGAATTCATCATTTTTTTCATTTTGGGATTATTTTTCATTTTTTCCATCAAGCTTTTGACTTCATCGGTAAGTTCTTCACGATTTACCGAGCCATCGTTCATCTTTGTATTCAACGTATCCGATACGTTTTTTACTATATTTTGAATCCCATTATCTTTCGTCATTTGTTTCATAATCTCTGATATGTCCGGGGGGGATTTCATATTGGTATCATCACCTTCTAGGTTTACTAAATCGTCAAGACCCGACATATCGAGTGTGGATGCGATGTTTTTCGCTAGATCACCAATTTTGGTACCTTCAAACATGTCTTTAATATTGTCGTCGTCATTGTCAGAACTGTCAGAACCTAGGTTACCCATTAAATCTTTTACCATATTCAACATAGACTCACTACCACAATTTTCTGCAGAAAATTTATTGCAGAAATCCTCGATGCCGTTTGATTTTGTTCGGATTGTTTTCGCAATGAGTGCAAGTGTTTGAATAAATTTCCAAATAATTTCACGATTCTCAACCGAAGAATGCATCCAAACTGCGGAAATATCAATGTTTTCAAAACATACCAATGGTTCATCGAAAATTGTATTATCTTTGGATGTAATCTTCGACTCCTTGCCGGATATACATTTAAGAAATTCCTGAAGTCGAAGTGTTTCTTTATCTATGTTTTGGTTTGCAACTGTCTTTGCAACTTCGATATTTTTATCCGCGATATAGCATTTCTTTAGATTCTGTAAAAACTCATTGTATGTTATATTAAATACTTTTAACTTATTAATCGACATGTCTGATATAACACTAATATTCTGATTTATCTTTAAGTTAAGAAGAAAAAAGTATGTATGGAAAAGAACAAAAAATCTAGTTACAATCCGATATGAAGAACAATACAAATTTATATATTTGATACATTAATTAATGTCGAAGTTATTTACAAGAAAAAAATCCAAGAAGTCGTTCACGAAGTCGTTCACGAAGTCGTTCACGAATAAAAGTCTTCGTTCAACGATTAAGGATTATTTTACGCCTGAAAAGCGTACTGAAATTGAAACCATATATGGTAAAATTGGCGATTGGAATGTTGCAAATGTCAGCGATATGTCCGGATTGTTTGAATATCAAAAAGATTTCAACGAATGTTTGGACAATTGGGACGTATCAAAAGTTAAAAAAATGAATGGGATGTTTCAGTTTTGTAAAAAATTTAATCAACCGCTCAATAGTTGGAATGTTTCGAAAGTACTCGATTTCGAGTCTATGTTCCGCGGTGCCAAATCGTTTAACCAACCGCTGACTGATTGGAATGTCTCGAAGGCTCTTGATTTCGAATCGATGTTTCAAGGTGCCAAATCGTTTAACCAACCGCTAAATGATTGGAAAATCAGACGTAATGCAGTTGTTCGACAATTCGTGGACAAAAAATTCAAAAAACGACTTCCGGACGGATTTAAACTCGGAATAACGATTACATTTTAATAAATTTCATTAGATTGTCGAACCGTTTTGATCCGATTTTTACTTCTTTTGTCTTTACTAGAAAGGTTTCTTTGTCATCTAAACCCTCGTTCAACTCTATCCAATTGGAATAGTGTGTAGATATGACCCGAGCCATTTTGGTTGATATCGATGGAATTTGGGCCAACTGTAAAATAAAACAAGACGAGGGCGTTATATTATCTTTCTTAGCTAGTTTTATGGTGTCTTCGTATGGATTATTATGTAATACGCATCCTAAAAATGATTCATCACTCTCTATTTTTTCTCTAATTTTTTCGATATGATAAACTGTATCTTCAGTTGATGTTGATCGAAAAACCGATATGTTATATTTCAGTTGGATTCGTATGATAATTTGAGTCAATATATTTTCGAAATGTGCATCATGACAACTATTTTCGAGTATATAACACTTCTTCTTAAAATTAGAAGATAGAATTCGCGCTTTTTGTTCTGAAAATCGACCATCACGTAAACTACATTTGAGATCATGTATCGTTTTACGTTCAATAATTACAAGATTTTCTATGGTGTCGTCTTTTTTTTTAATAATCTGAATGTCACCAATCAGTAAATTTGAATATGTGGTGTTTTTGATGTCAAATTTCATTAGTTTGCTTTCGCGCGAATCTATAATTATATGTATACTCATTTAATTACTTCCTAATTTTTTATCTTTATATAATTATATAATGAACAAATCATACGTTCCGATTTATTTGCTTTTAGCATTTGCCACCCTAGTCATTTTGCTTTCACTTTTTATGAAGAAGAAAGGTACGAATTCCGAAGGTTTTAAGCTACTCAGCTCGACCGGTACAGATACGGCACCAATAATTCCGGAGGGTGAGATTGCCGCCCCCGCCGAAGAAAACGGTGACGAGGTTCCTTTGAAATTACCTGCGAGTGGACCGATAGGCGTTTCTGCCGGTGCGATGAGCTCAGAACTCCTCACGTCCGGAGAAATTGATGCGAATGTCGTGCAATCCGTTTCTGGTGAAAAACTCGTCCCAAAGGACTTATTGCCGAAGGATTCTGATGCCACAAAATGGGCTGCTGCGAATCCATTAGCTGATAACGAACTAAAGGGTCAGAACTTTCTCGATGCCACTTTCCACAACGGTGTAAATACTGTTGGTCAGTCACTTCGCAATGCAAATCTCCAGCTTCGTTCTGAGCCTGCTAATCCTACCGATAACGTGTCGCCTTGGTTACAAACATCAATTGAACCCGATTTAGATCGCAAACCGCTTGAGTAATTATATATTCAAGACAAAAACTTGCATACACCGTTGTGATACCTCTGGACCAAAGCGTATCAATTTGACTACGCTAACAATCAAAGAAAATCCAGAGGATAAATCTCGACTCATCGTGAATTTATTCGAAACAAAAAAAGCTATCTAATGTAGAATTATTTTTCTGTAATTTCTTTTTTCTTTTTGTATATACTTCTTTTCCAGCAGTGTCCGATTTTTCAATCATCTCTTCGAGATTAACCTCTAAACTGTTGTAAAAACTATTATCCGAAATAGAGTTTTGAGTTCTTGATTCATTTGGGGCAACGTCAAGCTGTACCGATAAAGAAACGCATGGAGGAATCACAATATTCCAATTGGAATTTTCACGGAATTTCTCAATTGACAGCTTTCCGCCGAACTTTTTCAAGAGTTCCTTGCGTGGCGCTGGCTGAATTCGTTCTTTAATGTCTAACATATTATACAATAATTCAATTTGATTCCATGAGTCACCAAAAGAGTTTCCATCTGAATCAATGTAACTCAAAACACATTCTGGGGAGCAAAAATTTCCAATACATTCAAATATATTATTTGAATTTTTACGGATGGGAAGTTTAAAAACCTGGGAAATAGAATGACAACAATGCCAACAACATATTTTATCTTCATCATCTACATTTTTAGACACGCAATTGCGATCTTCTATTGTCGTAGATGACTTTAATGTTTCTACGTCGCCCAAAACACAGTAGTTGTGAGATTCTTCTGCATTACATGCCTCTGGAATTGATATATGTGGCGTGTAATTCAAGATCAAATCATCTTGCTTCAATTGGGGTTCAATAATATTAGTGGAAACACGCTTCTTAAGTTTGAGTATCATGTTTGAGGGAAGTTCACTTATATAACTGTATTCAGATTTGTCTGTTTCAACATTTACACCTTCTATTTTTGAGTATTTTCCACGTTTTTTTATTGATGTCATTACTTTTAATATCGGAATATGAACTTCTCTTTATATGAATGGTGAAATGTGTAGTATTTTATAGTTTTAAAAAAATATATTATAATATCAAATGAGTGTTGAAAAGAAGTTCTTCGACAAAGAGAATTTTAATAAAATTGTTGAAGTTGTTAAGAACGATATTATTTTGAAGTTCAATCTTGATATTTCGAGAATCTCGAATATGAATGTGAATATTCAGAAAGAAATATTTGATTCTATGAATATCGTTTGGAACTCAAAAAGTAATATGAGTACTTTATCTGAATTGAATGTATCGGTATTAGATTTGGCAATTCCGATTTTATATAGAGAGATTATAAATAAATCTCGTAACAAACTGCCGAATGAAATGAACGAGAAATTGAAAGAGACTCCGATTCGATCTGGAACATCAATTTCGACGCAACAAATTGAAAAGGATGTCGACATCAATTCTGCGGATCGAAAAAATTGGGCATTGACCGCAAATACAAACATGACACCATATCGGTTTTCGGTCGTACTTGGACCAGCAGATACGTTTGAAGGCATTTCAACTGGGACACATTTAAAGAACGTTGTTGGAGCGAATATGACACATATTATTATTGCTGATAATGATAATTATTCGATCGATAAGTATCCTTATCTTTATTTGCAAATACAAGAGTTCCAAAATGTGTATCAGTCACGATCAACGTCTCATCACGGCGAGTTATCATTTGCCAAATTAATACGTGACAAAAAATGGGACGCTTCAACAAATTCGAATATTCGGTATAATATTTTGAATACCAGAGGTACTGGTGCAATTTCTTCAACTGGTTTTAAGGTAAGTACGCCTATTTCGAATATAACTAAATTAACATTCGAGATTCTGACACCAAATGGAACAACTTTAAAATCACATCAGGATATTTTTGGAGTTGAACACGTATCTGAAACAACAGAAACACTTGAAATTAAAATGAATGCACGATTTGTTACGAACGCCTTGCATATCGATAATGTTGTTGGATTCCAAAATTTGAATTTATCAAATGGGAATGTTAGTCAGTTTCTTCAAGAGAACGAACATGTTATTCTATCTGTAACAGACGACCGTATAATTTCGTTACAAAAAAAAATTGTTTCCCGTGATGCTGTAACGGGTACACCAACATATGAAGATTTCGGGTTATCATCGCCCACTGTGACAACGGGTAGTTGCATGAATTTTTCGATGCAAACGAACATTGGTCTGAATATACAAATGATTAGAGCAAATAACGATAAGCAAACTATATACGAAATGTAATTAACTATGTCATGTTGTTGAGAGTATTAACAACAGTTGAACCTGAACTCTGCTGTGTGTGTTATCTGAATTTGATTTTAAAAGATATTAAAAATTAATGTCTTTCGAACTTCAAACAATTCATTCTTACATTCGTGGTATAGTGACCGAACTCACGACAAAAACCAATATCACTATATCAGATGATACTATAAAATATGTTTTAAGACAGCTACACACAATTTTCATGAAGGAGTCTATGCTGATTAGAACGACGTGTCCAATACATATAATAGGCGACCTGCACGGCCAATTTGATGATTTGTTAAAAATTTTCGATCGTTGCGGAAATCCTTCAAAAGAAAATAGATATATTTTTCTTGGAGACTATGTCGATAGAGGTCCGAAAAGTATTGAGACATTCATTCTCATCGGGTGTTTCAAAATTCTTTATCCGGATAATGTTATAATGTTACGAGGAAATCATGAGTCGACTGACATATCGCGAGAATATGGATTCTTAGATGAGTGTCGAAGGAAATATAATGTAAAACTTTGGAAACATTTTTGTGATGTTTTTCATTCAATGTCAGTTGCTGCAACGATTGGCCCGACGAAAAATAAACCGCTTGCGTTTTGTGCACATGGAGGAATTTCGAAATATATAAATAGCTTAAAAGATATTGAAAATATTAAAAAACCAACAGAAGTAGACAATTCTAAAATTATAACTGACCTACTTTGGAGTGATCCAAGTATAACGAACGGGTGGAATGAATCGAGTCGTGGTGTATCGTACACTTTTGGTGTAAATCAGTTATATAGTTTTATGAAGAAAATTGACGTTGAATTAGTTATTAGGGGTCATGAAGTTGTCGAAGACGGTTACGAATTTTTCGGTAATCGAAAACTTGTGACTGTGTTTAGTGCACCCAAATATTGTGGTGATTTTGATAATTGCGGAAGTGTTCTAAAAATATCTGATAAATTTTGTTGCAGTTTCCAAATATTTGAATAATGAACATCAGTTTAATTAAATGTGACTAATATGAGTGTGATGTTTCGTGGTTCGACAAATTTCAACCAGCCGCTCAATGATTGGGATGTGTCCAAGGTGAAGAATATGGCTGGTATGTTTAAGGGTGCGACAAAATTTAACGCAAATTTCGCCCCTATTTCGCCCCTATAAAGAAGTAGCTTTAGTTTTTTTTATAGAGCATTCTCATAAGCACTTAAAACATAGTATATACTAAACGACAAAACATGCCAATAAATCGAAACTTTCCATCTATATTTGATGATCTTGATTCTCAATTTTGGGGCGACGAGGAAATACTAAAATATTCTTCATTTTCGGTATCTTCGGCGGTATCTTTGTCACCACAATCAGCCGACTTAAACGATGTGGGCGAATCTGTTTGGGAAATAAAAGTTTCAAAAAAAGATAAAGTTATAAAGACTCCGTTTTCGAAAACGAAACCGACACATCATCAAGAACTTAAAATTGGGCAAATCACTAATATAATAAAGCGGAGGGGGTTCATTGTTGACTCATCAGGTGAGGTATTTTCATTTTATGAAAATAATGACGACAACCTCAAAATTGGGGATCGTGTTTCATATTTTGTTAAGAAAGGTAAAAATGATTCAACATTCAATAAAGTACACAAAATTAAAAAATTGAAACTACAAAAATACATTCGATAATAAATCAAACGAAATCAAACGAAATCAAACGAAATAGTCCAAAATAAAAACATTGTTATTATAATTTTAAAATGATTGTATAAATTATATATGATTTCAAATACATCAAATACATCAAATACGCCATATACAAATATGGAAACTTATTTTTCAAAATTTGATAATTTTTCCAAAACTATTGAACATTATGGACATAGGGCCGATGCAGAACACGATATTGAATTCGAGTGTATTTTAAAGAAGCCATTCATATCAAAATATAATTTTCTTCGTATCTTTGATATGTGTAAAAGAAAATCATGTCAAGACAGTTATTGGAAAAATATTCGCAACGAATCAATTACGCTAGACGTTTCAATTGAACATTGTCGTTTGACAATTTACGGGAAGTTTTATATTAACAAGTTCCTAAAAAATGAAGACGCTGTATTTGATTTTCCAAATGGGACGTGGAGTCTAATTAAAAAAATAAGGGAAGAAGAATCAATAGATATTGATGATGGATCATTTAGACTTTCGTTAAAAAGAGAAACTGTTATAAAAAAAAATACGAATGACTATGCCTTCTTGATGTCTTCACTCACCAATCGGAACATCACCAATCAGAACAAATGGTATCGTCTTAAGAAACGTGAATCATATCAAGTCGAGAATGAATTTGTAATTGATCTGACCGTTGTGAAAGAAGGGCCCAATATAAAGAATCTGTGTGAAAAGTATGAGGTTGAGCTAGAATATACTCCAAATTCAAACTCACGATTTAACAGTCTTATTTTTAAGAAGATCTTGTATCAGCTGTTAAAAAGTCATCGTGATTCCATGTATTTGAAACCAGTGTCCGTTTTGAAAGCCATATATGAAAAATATAAGGAAGATGTGTCACCGTTTTATAAGATCAAGAATAATAATAGTCATACGGAGCGTTTTCCGGATTTTGGACCGAAAGTTGTTTCTCTCTCGATGGAGCGACTGCAAAATCTTCATAAGGATATACAAGACAATGTTGTTCAATATACAATCACAGAAAAGACAGATGGTTTACGGATGATCGGTTATGTATTTGAAAATGAGTTGTATTTACATGGGTCAAAATCCGATTACTTCCATCCGACCAATATCACTTTAAAAGGTGGGCACAACGGGTGTGTTTTCGATGGTGAATATGTTGATGAACTAAAAGATCGGACTATGGTACATCACTATTTGATATTTGATTGTTATCTGTACAGAAACTCGGAAGTAGTAGCCCTTGAGGATATTCGTATGCAAAATTTAATAGATCGTTTGAAACTTTTGGATGGAGTTGTATTCAATGCAGATCCCATTTTCGTCGTTAAGAAGAAGGTTTTGAAAGTCATATCACACGGACCACAAAATTCCCTGTATGCAGACTCAAAGACGAGACTGAGTGAAGCTGGTGACGGAAATTATGAAATTGATGGTTTGATCTACACCCCAAACGAAGCAGTGGGAGGTGCCAAGTTGTGGGAAAATTACGACCGTGGCGGCCCTAATAATAAAGCAATTGTGAAAACGGATATCACATTTAATAGACTTTTGAAGTGGAAAGATACAGAGTTCAATAGCATTGACTTCAAGATTACATTTCTGAAAGATCATGACGACTTCCTTGAAATAGGCGATGACCGTGTACTGATGCGTGTGAAAGAATGTACTCTAAGTGTTGGTTATAATTCGAAAACAAGCCCGATTGATTATTACGAATTTTTGAATAGATTGAAGCAATTGAAGCACAAAAATAATCATGGATGTTACACGACAAGTGTTTTTAAATCACACGATCCGATAAACAATGAATCATACCTGGTCCGCCTTCCAATATATGATGATCAGATACGCTGTAAAGAGAAAAATAGTTGGTCGGGTCAAATTATCCGAAATGGCGATATAGTTGAGTGTAAATATGTGAAAGATGCACCCGGAAAATTCAAATGGATACCGATTCGTATTCGTAAAGATAAAGATGTACCGAATGCCTATACTACAGCTATTGATATTTGGAAATCATACTTTAATCCAGTGACAAAAAAAACAATCATATCAGGGGAAAATATTCAAATAAATTCAGATGTGTATTATGCAGCCAATTCAATCAACAATCACATTGATATAAATATTCGAAAATTTCATCGACTTGTTAAAGATGGAATCTTTAGTGAAATATTAGAAAAAGATGGAAGTGGGAAAAAGTTACTTGATATTGCAAGTGGTCGTGGAGGCGATATCAACCGTTATTATAAATTTAATATAAATAAAGTTGTTGGCGTTGATCATTCCACCTCGAATTTACATAAAAACCCCGACGGAGCATACGCAAGGCTACTGGAGAAAGCGAAGAACAACAAAGAATTCGACTTTTCAAAATACATATTCCTTGCGGGCGACGGATCAAAACTGTTTTCAAAAAACGATTCTTTTCACAACATTTATAAAAATATTGTTGATGATAAAATATTATTCCAGGATGCATGTTCATTTGATGCTGCGTCGATATTTTTCGCGATACATTATATGTTTAAAGACAATACATCATTTCAGAATCTGTTACAGAACTTAGATGACAACATCAAAATAGGTGGATATTTCGGTGGGTGTTGTTTCGATGGGGATATTATAGATGGATTGTTCTCTAACAAAGAAACAACAACATTGAATTTCAATAATTCTGCTAGAGATAAAATTTTACGAATCGAGAAGTTGTATGATAAAAAAGAGAATTTTGGTTCTACGATTCAAGTCGAACAGTTCTCGATTGGAATGCAGCACAACGAATATTTGGTTGATTTTAACGTTTTAATAGGTGGTATGAAAACTATCGGATTCGATTGCGTACATACAAAAACATTCGAATGTATAAATACTGAATATAATGAAAGAGGTACTGCATACACATTGAATGCATTAGAGCGAAATATGAGTTTCTTAAATCGCGCATTCGTTTTTAAAAGGATTAAAAAAAATGATGCAACTTGACTTTAACAATTGTTAACAGGAACTAATAAAATCAAAATGTTTGCCAGTTCGGGTATGGAGAATATGGAGAATCCTACTTGGGTCGCTTAATAACAGTGCAATAATGTCCTATATTCAGAATCTATCGAAAGAGAACATTAAAAAATTAAAAAAGTTCGAGATCGTATCATATCTTGCGGAATACAATTTAGACACCTCTGGAAAACGAAATGAAATTGAATCAAGGTTGGTCAATTTCATTCAAGAGAAACACGATTTGTATCATCACAACGACAATATAGAGCCAAATGAAATTAAAAACGATGGAGAGTATGACCCAGTTTATTCATCAGCTGGTAAATTGTCCATATTAGAAGTAGAATTAGAATTAAGATATCAATATGGTGTAGAACAATGTGGTGTAGAATTACAAACGAATCGGTTGTTCAAGAAACTAGAAAATGATAAGTGGACAATGCTTGATTTGATATTAGATTTTAAAAAATCGAAAGTATTAAAATTGATTTAGAATGCAATGTATGTCTATAATCTTGAAAAAACAGTAAATAACATAAAGCCAAGCCAACATATAAAAAATATTATATAATAAATTAGATGTCTGCACTGAAACAATTTAACAATACTTTGCGAGATTTTGTAGATGATTTAAAAAAACTTGAAATACCAAATTTAAAAAATGACATTATTAAGTTGGATACGTTCATCGATGTAACAAAAATTAACGCTAGAGCGATTATTCCGCATTTTCAGACTCAGTTTTTACGCGACGAGTTCGTCAAAAATATTTTAAAGAATAATGTCTACTTTTTCGTTAATTACGATGCGACGAAAGAAGAACTTGTGAAAGAAGGTGGCGATGAATCGGCACTTTTAGTGAAACGTGTTCAGAATATTATTTATCAAATCAACAAAGAAGGTAAACAAAAAAACATTGAATCCGCATTCAAGTACGTTAAAATTATGTGTTTTCATGCGTATACTGATCTGAACATAGATCCGACTCAAAAATTCCGTGTGCTCATGCAGTGATACTCTATTTTTTCACATTCATATCATAAGACTCGGAAGTTTCGGTGGTTTTGTTGTAATATCCTCAATATTTTCATTTCTTTTTCGTTTCGATATTTTAGGCGGATGTTGTTTCTTGTGCTTCTTTTTTGGAGTTGTTTGTACTGCTGGGTTTGTAATACCATATGAATTCGTGTCTCTTCCTATTTTGTCCGATTTCGATGGTTTCGATCCGTTCCAAACACACACAGTATTTTCATTTACCCATTCGTCTGTTTTCTTGTTCCACCCGTTGTAATGAACTAAAATTTGTGTTTTGTCTGTTTTTACAACAATTGCATTGAACCACTTTTCGTATTTTGTATTGAAAACTTCAATAAGTTGTCCAATCGTAAGTTTTGTTTTCTCGATGTCTTCTATATTATCTATGTCCTCGATGTCTTCTATGTCCTCGGTGTCTTCTATGTTATCGATGTCTTCTATGTTATCGATGTCTTCTATGACGATGTCCTTCTCGATAATCTCCAGGCTCACTTTGTTGTCAATAATTTGTGTTTGTGTTTCGGAGTTTCCTCGTTCTGTCCCTATTTCGGTCCCTATTTCGGTCCCTATTTCGGTCCCTATTTCGGTCCCTATTTCGGTCCCTATTTCGGTCCCTAGTTCGGTCCCTAGTTCGGTCCCTCGTTCGACTTCTTGTTCAATTTTAATTACATCATCATTCTCGGATATTTTCTTGAGCTGCGGTTTTAAATCCACATTGACTGACGATGATTTCTTATTTTTCGACAAAAGTAATTCTAATATCATGTCCTTTAACACTTTTTTTGAAGTATATGCGTCAAAATTTGAACTAAAATCTAATTGAATTATAAGATTCCGCATCTCATCCTTCGAAAAATTTTTAATTTCCTTTTTTTCGACGATGCCAGTAAAATCGAAGTTTGACTTTAGTAACATCTGGTCTCTCCACTTTTGCAAACGGCATTTAGTCTCGATTTCGGCTCGATTTTTATAAATTTCCTTTTCGTCACTTGAAAGTGAATTCCATTTTGCTGCAATCTCTATTCGCATTTCCCGCTGATTCAAATCTGTATTTGCATTTTTCGAATGTTGTTCTACGAAAAATATTGTCCAAGGGGTTGCCTTTGTCAGTTTGTTTATGTATTTTTTTTGTTTTTTTTCAGTGTTTGTATTTTCATTTTCTAGAGCTATTTCGTATTTGTTTTTCCTATTCTGATTCCAATGATCAAAGAAGGGTTCATCGTCTATAACGAATTCCTTTAAGTCTGACTCAATTAAATCTAATATTTCATATAATTTTTTCGTTTTTGATGTTTTCATATCGGTGGATGTTATTTTGGTCTTGTGTGTTCCACGTGGATCCACGTGGATGCTTTGAATCTTTGAATACCTTTTTGAAACATTGACACATCCAAATCAAATAAACTGTCATTTTTTTCTTAATTTCAACGTGTGTCCTTGTTTTTTTTTGGTGCGTCAGATTTCAACCAGTCGCTCAACAATTGGGATGTGTCCAAGGTGACGACTATGAATGGGATGTTTGAAGAGGCGGAAAATTTCAACCAGCCGCTCGATAATTGGGATGTGTCCAATGTG
>Ga0209709_10003661_pt1 | contig 12649 bp, 15 predicted proteins | sample ArcticOcean_MG_C_2_FD_187435 | JGI IMG/M metagenome (GOLD analysis project Ga0209709, IMG submission 187435) | Marine microbial communities from western Arctic Ocean - ArcticOcean_MG_CB4_136 (SPAdes) (version 2) | ecosystem: Environmental > Aquatic > Marine > Oceanic | place: Arctic Ocean... | reverse complement strand
CTCATATTTTTTTAATTAAATTTTTGTAACACAACTTGTTTTTATTCGTTGTATATTCGTAAGGCAATTACGCATTACAAAATTAAGGAATATATGAGCAGAAGCTACTCTTCTAATACTCTCCACGCATTTCTTCAGTCGAATCCACGCACGATTCTGGGAGAGCTTACTGATGCTGAAAGTTTTGAAATTAACACAAGGACAACAGATGCCTGGAAGGGAGAGATTGCTCTAATCCAAGATACTTTAAAAGGAGTCGATGGGCATATCCATCTTGAATACATAATTCCTAGAATGGGCAAAAGAGTTGATGTTTTGCTTATCATCCAAAACGTTATATTTCTTCTTGAATTTAAGGTTGGAACGGACACATACGATGCTTCTGCAGTGAACCAAGTGGTTGACTACACCCTGGATATGCAAAACTTTCATGAGGGCAGCCATCATCAAATTATATGCCCTATCTTAATTGCCACAGGAGCTGAAGAAAAAAGTATAGATCTAGTTCTTTCCAAGGATCAAATTTTTGAAACTATTCTTTCAAATGGACAAAACCTTAAACAGATCATCCATTTAGTGCTCAATAAAACCAAAGATATGACTCCACTTATTAATCACGATGAGTGGTTTGCCAAAAGTTACAAACCCACCCCAAATATTATTGAAGCTGCTCAAGCTCTTTACAAAGGCCATGATGTGAGTGATATCTCTAGATCTGATGCAGGCGCAACAAATTTAACTGATACCTCCGGTGAAATTCAGCAGATTATAAAAAGAGCAAAGGAACAAAATGAGAAGGCTATCTGCTTTGTAACCGGTGTTCCAGGCTCAGGTAAGACCTTGGTTGGTCTCAATGTAGCGACAGATGAGTCAAATGGTATCGGTGCTGCTGGAGAAATAGTTTTTTTATCTGGAAATGGGCCCCTGGTAACAGTATTGTCAGAAGCGTTAGCCAGAGATCATGTAGCACGGTCCAAAGAAGATGGAGAGCCCATCTCAAAAGATCATGCTAAGCGTCTCGCTAAGGGATTTATTCAAAACATCCATCATTTTAGAGATGATAATCTTAAAACTGAGATTCCTCCCCACGATAGAGTGGTTATTTTTGATGAATCTCAGAGAGCCTGGAATAAAGAGAAGCTTCAAACATTTATGAATGAGAGAGGCGGTCTCAGAGAAGAATTTAAAGAGATGTCAGAGCCAGACTTATTAATCTCAGTTATGGATAGGCATCAAGATTGGTGCGTTATTGTTTGTTTAGTTGGTGGTGGCCAGGAAATTAATAGGGGGGAAGCGGGTATTTCTACTTGGATTGAAAGCATGGATACCAAATATAAAGATTGGAAGGTGTATGTTTCTAATGAGATTAACCTGCCTGAGTATTCCTGGGGCTATTCTTTTGACAATATCTTTTCATCTTCCAGAACAACCACTATTAAAAATTTACATTTGTCTGTTTCTTTACGCTCCTTTAGATCTGAGAATTTATCTAATTTTATTAATGAAGTCATTGCTGGAAATGTTCATGGCGCACAAAATTTAAGAGACTCTTTAACTGATTATCCTATATGCGTGACTAGATCTTTACCCAAGGCAAAAGAATGGCTGAAGAATCAAGCTAGAGGAACCGAGAGATATGGTTTGGTTGCCGAGGCAAATGCAATCCGATTAAAATCAGATGGAATCTTTGTTAAATCAGATATTAACGAAGCTCACTGGTTTTTGGCAGATAAAGATGATGTTAGATCATCCTATTATCTTGAGGATGTGGCAACAGAGTATGCAGTTCAGGGTCTTGAATTAGATTGGGTTTGTGCATGCTGGGATGCGGGATTAAGGCGAGTAGATAATGAGTGGCAGATGTATAAATTTATAGGCACTAAGTTCACTAATAGAAATGCAGAGAGTGAGCGTAAATATTTAATGAATGCCTACAGAGTTTTATTAACTAGAGCCAGACAGGGTTTGATTATTTTTGTCCCCTTGGGTGATAGCGAAGATAAAACCAGAGATCCGGCTTTCTATGATGGAACTTATGAGTACTTGTTGAAATGTGGTTTTACTGAAGTCTAAAATTTGCAGTATTCTAATTCTATGAGCAATAGAGCAAGATGAGCTTGGAGATGATTGGTTAAAGGAGAAGTATTAATGTTTAAATTTATAAAAAAACTTTTTGCTCAACAAGCTTATGAAGCTCGCTTTGATGCTCCTGTTGAACCTACTCCTGAAAAGACTGAAGAGGTTCTGGCAGAGGGAAGCGTAAGAATAAATAGAACTGAAGTTGCTTTCTTTCACGATGCAGGTGCATTGCAGATTGATGGCTGCTCAAGCGATGGAGGTTATGACTGGGTTTTTGCTATCAGTCCAACTCACTTCTTATCTTTGCTAGAGAAACTACCTAACAATGAAGAGGCCTTAGGGGTTGATGAAATAATTCAAGCAATCATCAATTCAGGATTGGAAACATCGGGACTTTCCATGCTTTGCAAAGAGCATGAAATACCCCATCACTTTGAAGTATTTAGATAAATGAAAAAATACTTTCTTATTTTTATCTTTATTGTTGTAACTGGATGCACGAATCCAAATGATTCCAATATTGATGGAGTTGTTCTTGTTATTTATCCTGACAAAAACACATTAAGCATTTATCAGCCCTATGAGGGCTTTGTATCTTTGCAAGCATGCCGCGTTAATGCAAAAAAAATTATAGGAAACTCAAATTTTATTAATCCTGACTATGAATGCAGCTCTAATTGTAAAATTCAAGATGACTATGGAGATAAAATTTATATATGCAAAAAGACTGAGAGATGAATATTAGGATTAGAGTTGTTGAATACGAAGGTGAAGACTACAGAGACGATAGAATTTTTGTTATCAACCTATCGTATGGAAAAGAAGGAGATGTTCCTAAATGGATTCTTTCTACCTACAGAAATACCGTTCATATTAGAGGCTATAAAACTAATTGCTTTGATAGCAAAGAAGAGGCCATTGATTACCTGAAATCAATAGAGCAGGAAGTTCCCCTTATTTCTAATCATGGCAATCCACTAGAAATTCCCGAAGATATTGAGAATAAATGGGAGTATTTCAACGAATGGCTAAAAAAAAGAAATCTATTTTCAGCCATCTCAGGGAAACAACATTGTAATTTTAATAGAGATAAGCGTGGCTATGACTATCTAGAAGATTATGTTCGCGTTCAATACATTCAACACGGCTTTGATCAAAAATTTTTTCCCAATGGAAAAGTCATGATGGAAGGAAACTATGACAGAGGCGATAAAGAAGGGGAGTGGAAGTCCTATCATGAGTCTGGAGAGCTTCACATTCATTGCTTTTATAAGAATGATTGGATTGATGGTCTGTACCAAAGATTCCATGAGAATGGGGCACTAGCTTCCAAAGGAAACCTAATTGAGAATGATCAAGAGGGGGAATGGCAGTACTTTGATGAAGATGGAAATCTCACTGAAAAGAAGGTATTTTCAGGTGGCGAAGAGGTGCTTAATTAAGGATTAATTTCTTTCATCCCTGCAAGCAGCTGAACCATCTATTTTGCCGGCATTGTAACCACGAGAGTAGTTCTTATCGTCCCAATCTCCCTCAATCATAGTAGCTCGTATTTTACATGTAGTGTTGTAACCGGATGCATAGCCATCGCTATATCCAGAATCAAACCTTGAGTCAGCACTATCACCACAGGATAAAAGTACTAATAGAGCTATTCCAGTAGGAATATGACTCTTATTCACTGCCTGTCAGGTTTTTCATAGCAGAGCCACAAATATTAATATCATCTTCAAGAAATGTGTCAACAAAAATACTTCCAGTTAAATCTTGATTGTTTGTAAATAATTTATTAACTTCCTTGGCTATATTAATAATTGATAAAGTAATATTTTCTAAAGATTCTTCCGGATTATCATTAGGATATTTTGCCGCTCTTGCTTTAGTAGCTATTGTTAACCATGCAGCACTATTCTCAGTAGCTCGCTTAAATACTTCATCACCTTCTCTAGAAAAGTTTGTCATAGCTAGCATGGTAGCTGAACATCTTTTAGCAATAATTTCCAATGAGGTTGAGTCATTGGGATCAGCCTCATTCATGTACTTTGAAAGCGGCGTTAGCTCTGCAGAAAAAGAATTAATAGCAAAGATAAATAGTAAAAAAGTTAAGTAAGTTTTAGTTTTCATACTTATTAATTTAACTAGTTACTTTGTTATTTGCAATCCCATCTAATATATCTACCCAATGTCCTAAGTTTCTAGAGGTTCCCATGAAATGATCCTTTGGCTTGCAATCGCTAAAACGGCGATTACTATTAATTAAGCCCATGAATTAAGAAAGATAACGGAAATGAATTTAGAAGAAAAAAAAGCAAGAAACGAAGCAAAGCAATTATTAGATGATTTTGATAATGCTTTTTATTCTAATGATGTGAAAAAGCTGAGGGAATCTTACCCTCATTACGTAGCTTTATACACAAAGTTTATTTTTAAACCAACAATTGCGATTAGAGGAATAAATCCTTCTTGGTTTATTGGTAAACAACCAGAAACTGACGCTGAAAAAAAAGATGAAAAAGGGAGGGTTAACTCTCTTAGAAAATTACATGATTTAAATGCCTATGTTGATTATCCAGAGCCTCGTTATCATCAGAATATAAAAAAAACTTTCATCAAAATTTTAAATTCTTTTGCAGATAATCCTCTTAACGATGAAGCTATTTTTAACTGGATGAGAGAGGACGTTGTCGGATGGAATAATTGTTTTATTCAAACCGGTTCAGTTGGATTGAATAAATTAATACAGGATGCAAATTATATTGATTCATTAAATTTTAACTCTTCATGCATAGATTTAATTAAAGAATCAAGAAGAATTGCAAAAAAGCTAGAAAGTTTAATGCAGCCAGGCTTAATAATTTATGCGGGGCTGGATGCTGCTAACGAAAATAGATGGTCAAAACATAAATATGATACTCTTAAGTCTATTCAAGATAACCCTAAGAAAACTCCATGGGGTGGAAATGCAATAGCAGTTAAGCATTTTTCATGGCCAGATAAAGGTACAAATAGGGAGTTTCAAATAGTAGAGAGTTGGGTTACTGCTGGTGATGAGTGAATTTAATAATTCTAAATTTATGAAATGAACAATATTCAGTCCTCAGTTAATAAACAACAGGAACTATTCCCATTCATCTTAGACCAAGAATCTATTGATAACTATGTGCAATATCAAAAAGATCTTAGCGAATGGAAAGACGTTTATCAAACCTATCTAGATGCAGCAAATGCCAACTTACGTTTGATTGGTTATTGCAAAGTTTTGAAAGATCACAAAAATTTTAATGAGTTAGATTTAAGAAGACGAACAGAAAATGCAAACGAGGCACTTCAAACATGCACTAAAAACCTAGCCGGCATAACAGACCAGATGAATAGGTTGCAGGAAGCTATTGGAATTTATAACGAAGCAATAATTTCCTATCCTATGCATGAATAATTTACTCAAAGATAAACATGAGAATTAGAGTTATTGAATACAAAGGCAAAGATTATAGAGACGATAGAATTTTTGAGAGATGAATAAATTTAATAATGCATCGCACTAATGGCCCTTTACAGGAAATGTAAAAAATGTGGGGCTAGGATAAGCATGCGTGAAATGCCTCAAGGGCAATGGGTAGCTTTTGATATTGGATCTGATGAGCCTCATGAGCATGGTGTGGCAGGGAGAAAAGGCTCAAAGACAATTATTCGTCGCAAAAATAAATCTCAAGTCGCTAAGATCAATCAAACCTTGGCAGAAAATGAGATTGTTGACAGGCAGAGTCAAACTCACAATCTAAATAATTTACCAAATCATTCACTGGATTTAACTCCTTTTAATTTACGCAGGTTTTTTGACACTGCTATTGATCTTAATCTCGCTGTGCAAATTAAGTACCTTGATAGAGAAGACAATGAAACAACTAGGATTATTCATCCTAAATCATTTCAAAATAGCGATGAAACAATTTCAGATAAATTAAGGTTAGTTGCATTCTGTCGTTTAAGAGAAACTGCGAGGACATTTTCACTAAGGCAGATAACCGAGGTAAAGCTTGGCTCAGAAATTTCTACTTCAGAATCAGACTATAGAGAGGTTACAAAGGCAAGGGTTATCAAAGATGAAACCCCATCTTACTCGCCCATCGATTATCGCGATGAACTCAAGCACCCTTCCGCCGAAGATGATTCAGATTATTCTTGGTTCTGGATTGTTATAGGATTGATATTTATAGCTTTAATTCTATAAAGGATTAGGCCTTATTTAAAATATCCTAACAGACGATCATGCGTTAAAATAGCTAAGTCAATGCAAAACTTACCTCAAGAGCTCCAACTTCAGTCAACTTACGAAGATTGGCAAAACAAGAAATTCTCGAATCCAAAAGTAACGATTCGAGTAGCAACTTTATTTTCTGGCATCGGTGCAATAGAGCATGCTCTAAAAAGATTAAAGCTTAAAAGTGAAATAGTTTTTGCCTGTGATAATGATGCGTTTGTAAAAGAGTCATACTTAGCTAATTATCAAATAAATGATAAGCATTTTTATGATGATGTTAGTGAAAGCAGTCTGAATGCAAAAAAATATAAGCATAAGGTAGATTTGCTCGTTGGAGGCTCACCCTGCCAGTCTTTTTCTATGATTGGAGAGCGCAAAGGCCTTGAAGATACTAGGGGAACTTTATTTTATGATTTTGCTAGAGTTATTTCAGAATGCAGGCCAAAAGTTTTTATTTTTGAAAATGTTAAAGGTCTACTTTCACATGATGAGGGTCAAACTTGGGAGATAATTCAAAAAGTTTTTCAAGAGCTCAATTATGATTTTTCATCGCAAGTCCTTAATAGCAAGCATTTTGGAGTTCCTCAAAACAGGAATCGCGTCTTTGTTGTTGGCTTTAGGCAGTCGAATAAACAGTTTAGATTTCCAGCAAGAATTAACCTAGAAACAAAGATGCAGGATTATCTTGAAGATTATGTTGATTCAAAATTTTATCTCAAAGATAAGGGTATGAAATTTGTTACTGGATTGAAAAATCAGGTGAAGTCATACACACAAATTAATGGAGAAGTTGCCCTTTGCCAAAAAGCCAATCAGCAATTTAATTGGCATGGTGATTTTATATTTGAAAAAGCATTAGAAAAACTAAAATATGATGAGCAGCTCTTTGAAATTAATGAAATTGCTGAAAAATATTACCTCTCTGAAAAGGTTGAAAAGTATGTCCGCTTGGAAGGCACTAAAACTTTTAAAACTCGAGCTGAAACTGACTTGGAGATAGCTAGACCATTATTGCAATCAATGCATAAAATGCACAGAGCTGGAGTGGATAATTATGTGACTCATTCTGGAAGAATTAGAAAACTTACTCCCAGAGAATGTCTTAGACTAATGGGCTTCAGGGACGATTTTAAAATAGTCGTTAGTGATACCCAAGTCTACAGACAAGCAGGAAATAGCATAGTGGTCGATGTGCTAATTGCCCTTCTTAAACAAATGGATATTTCTAAATTTGGCGTCTAATTTAGAAGTGTTTCGATTAACTCATCCTCATCCATGACATCAAAACATGTAGAATTTTTAAATGTGGATAGTCTTGTCGTCGCCTGAGCGATTTCAGAGGTTTTTTTACCTTGAAATGCTTTAACCATAGCAACAAAAATCTTTGTATTTATGGCTTGCTCATTTTGTAATATGCTCTGCTCTTTTTGCTTATTGTCCCAAAATGATTCTAGTAATTTATCACCATTTTTTTCAATGAGTAGAATCTTGGCCGGAATAAATAATCTGGAAATTGAATTAGTGCTGTAACCAGTTGCACCTCCCCCACCTAGATAGCGATTTGCAGTAGGTTGCAAGTGATTAATTTGCCATCTCCAACCAATATATTCTGAGAAACATTCAATACTAATCCATTGCCAAAATCTCATATCATTAATAAAATGTTCAGGAATTTTTCCATCAGTCAGCATGTCATGAATCTTCAAAGAGAGTTGATGATCAGATTCAGGTAACGGAGCATCAGATTGATAAAGTTCATTTAAATACTTGGATATAGGATCAATATCAAAGGAAAAATTGCAATCGAGTTTTTCTGGACTGCCTTGAAGAGCAATCATCCCATTGCTAGTAAAGAGATCTACTGCAAGTTGCTTTATTTTATAATATTTTGCTTCAGTCATAGCGTTATTTTAGCTTCTCCCTTAGCTCTGCACCTTTTGCTGCCAAGCTTGTTAGATCCATAAGCTGCTGAACAGCCATGGGTAACTTCTTATTAATTAATATATCTCTATCCTCATCACACTCTAAATCGTCATGCAGCAAAGTCATGTAGTTTGATTTATTTCTATAAATTACTTCGGCTACTTTGTCAGCTATATTATTATATGGATAGAAAGATTCATCCAATGGAACTATCGTTACAATATCACTGCCCCTATCTTCCGAGACCATCATGGTAAATGCTTTTCTAGCTAATTGCTCCCAAACATCAATTGCGATAGGAGCAAATAATGCTGTCCTAAGAGCAGCCTTGTTCCCTGTTTGATGATCTGAAGTTAATACCTCTAATAGTATTGGAGGAGCCTGTTCATTAAGTCCAATCATAATTTCACTACTAGACTCTACAAATAACTCATATAAAGCATTTGGGTAGTCAGAATTAGTTGGTGAAACTTTTACCTTGAGATAGTTACCAGAGATTTCTTTTGGCTTATCAATCCTTAGCAAGGGAGTATTTGAGCTACCTAAAATATCATGAATCTTTGTTTTAAATTGATCCTGACTAGGAGCTGACTTAGTTCTAACTAATAAGGCTTCAAAATTTACCTTTCCAAACCAGGTGATTGGATCGCAAGTCATTTCTGCATCATATTCAATAATTCCTGAGAATTTACTGCTAGCATCGTCCGCATTGGAAGAAATTAAATCAATTACTCCTCGCTGCCTAGAATCAGATGATACATACCGAACAACTAACTTTGAATTTAAGTCAGGATTTTGCTCATCTGGATGAAATAACGTACCGAAAATATTTCTCTGTAAATATGCCTTAAACTTAATTGTAAATGGTTTTGTAGGCCTAGAATCAAAGACGAGCTCTTCATCGAAAGAACAATTATCCTCATCCTTATGGAGATGAATAGATATTTCAAGGGTTATTTCGCCATCGAGAGTATTTTTGTCATATGTCCATAGCATAGCGCTTACCTAGTCTTTCCTAACATCAATAGCTAGGGCAATTTTTGATTTTAATTCGTCTATAGAATAAATTTTTGGGAGATCAGCAATAACGGTTACGCTGAAATCAACTAAGTTTTTTGAGCAAATAAAGACGACTTTAAGATGATCGCCATTGTTATTTTTAATAACCTCAAACGATACATCATCAGCATTATCATTAATTTGAATAGATCTTATTCTTGGCTGAAACTCTGCGGTTGAACCTATTATCTTGGTTGTTAGTCGAGAGTGCCAAGCATTCTGATAATCATCAGAAGTATTTTCAATATTGACCAGGTAAGTAATTTCATGAGCTTCAAGATTAGGGGTAATGTTTATAACATCATATGTCCTTTCCTTGGGCTGTACAGATGTTACAGAAGAGCCAAAATCAAAGAAACTTGAAAGCAGGTCCAAGTTTTCGGTATCGATAATTTCTAGCTCCGAAACCTCAGCAGCAATAGAATCTTGGATTCCTTTCGTTAGTCTACTTAAAAAATTTCTTGCTCCACCTGGGAGCTCATAGTCTTCACCTACTTTCTTTGTATACTTCCAATTGTTATGAAGAGGAGGCTCCGCTAGTCTTAAAAAATTATGCATGACTATATCTTCTGCACTATTGCCTCTTGCTTTGCCGGCATTAAAAACTGCGTATAAATTTTTATTTTGATCAGACGTCATCTCAGGAACTTTTAGATAACTGACAACAGTTTGCTTATTTCTAAGCAGAGCAACATGCCCATGCATCCCATGTACCATAGGAGTTATTGAGGAATTATAAATTTTTATATCTCCAATCATCTGCGTTGCAATACTATCAGGATCATTACTGATGGCTGGCAAATCAACCGGATATTGCTTGAGTATTATATTTTCAGGAAGATCTACGTTATTACTATTGGCTATGTCTTTATGGCACTTTGCAAAAGGAAGCCATGAATTAGCTGTGCTGTCATCCAGTGATATCTCTTCAATTGACTGAGGAACATCTGGATTTCCATTGCGAAATTCTCTAATTGTAAATTTTGCTTCAGGATTATCTACACAAAGTGCCGGCCAGAAATGTTTCCAAATTGAAGTTTTAAAGCAAGAAGACAAAGCTTCACCTGCACCTAACTCAGCACCATGTTCATTAAATGCGATAGATATTGTCGTTGTTCCCGTCCCTAGTGTTTGATCCCTTTCTAGCCAAGCATTCCTTAACTGAGATTCATTTGTATTTCTATTTTGACCTGCAAATGGGCGAAGTGGCTGTTTCTCAACACCAAAAAAGCCTGGGCCATGCCAAGATTGCACGCCATTGATAAGACTATTCCATGCTTCGGTACCTGGTTGATTCACATCATGGCTAGGCAATTGACAGCGACCAAATGTTTTTTGAATAAGTTCGCCATCTTCCTCAGTAGTTGAGGATACAATTGCAGTTTTAATGTCGCTATTTTGAAAAAAAACACTTTTACCAAGTCCATAGCTTCCTTGCCTTCCATCATCTGAGGAGGATGATTTGAATGTTGCCTTGCAATAACGATGGAAATTTGTTCCCTTAGTTACATCATCGCCAATTAAACCGTTGCAATTGTAATCACTCACTCGAACTAATATTAATGGCTTAAGATGATCGTTGATATTAGCCAATCCTCTTTTAAGATCTTTTAATACTGTTATGTCGCCTTCAACCGAATTTAAGCAACCACCAATATGAAGGCTCAAGCTTGGCCAATCAATGGACTCTAAGAAATTTTGCTTATCCTTGAAATCAAGCGTAATTACATCTAAAAATATATTAGCTGGTTTATTTGAATTCTTAACTTTTTGATCTTGTGAATTAGCAAGAGCCTCTCTAATAAAAAGATCTCCCAATGTGAGAGAGCCACCTTGCTGTCTATCAGATTGAAGTTCATTGTGAAGCATCGTAGAAAAAGGATCGCCGCCCATTTGATCCCCACTATTAACTGGTGGGTCAAAAAGCCAAGAATTTTTATCTGCCATAATTATATTGTTTATCCAGCTTTTCTAAGTCTAGTATATTTTTTTGACTGGCTCTCTGTCTTATCCAATCCATATCAACAGACGAATTCATCAATTGAAGATTAGCTTTAATATTATTCACACCTTTTACAATCTCATAGAATTCAATTCCTTTCAATACAAAAATACCGTTAAATACCAAATAGCCAACCTTCGTTCTATGAAAGTAAAGTATTGGTGGAATTAAACTCTTACTTCCACTAACGCCAGAAATTTCGTTAATGCACATTAAATTCTTGCAACCACGTCTATCAATAGGAGCTGTAGCTTTCTTGCCAAGTACAATTTTATTATCACCATGGTATGTAAGATTCGGAGAAACATAATCATCAATCCATTTGTTATCTTTATTATTAATTAAACCTGTAATCAAAATTAAAACTGCAGGGATTCTTAATCTTTTTTGCGTTATAAAAGCAGGATCGCCAGAGCTAAAATATATTCTTCTTATGCCGCCGCTAGTTTCAATATTCTTCCCATCTTTGGTAGAAAACATATTATTAAAGTCATCATCAGGATGATGAGGTGATGCTTTATCCCTCAACTCATCTCCTGCTGATATTTCAATTATCTTTTTTTTTTCTTGCATTAATCAAATTTGCCTAAAAATTACTCTCTAAGCTCACGATTTATTTATTTCCAGGAAATTTAAAAAGTGTATGAGTCTGAGCGCCCTTGCTATTTCTAAATTTAGCCTCAGTTGTTGCTAACTCTGATCTCAATGCTTTCAACATAAGAGCAGCATCCTCATCAGAATAAACGTAGTTATTTTTATCTGATAAATTCCCAACCAATCTAATATGCTTAATAGCATTGGCCATTCTTTTTTCGCCCAGCTCAATAAATTTAGCTCTTTTATCTTTTTTCATTTGTTCCTCAGATTGTATTGAAAGTGTCTCTGCAGTTTTATTAGTCTTTATATTCATAATATACCTCATTAAAAGCGCAGGATTATTATTTTGGAGGTTTTATATTAATTACCTGCGCGTTCAATCAATATAATCTTGTATATAAGTATGTAATTCTACAAGAAAAGAGATTATTTACTATAAAATTGATTCTGTCAACTACATTATTATAATGTATTAAGTTAGACTATATATATTTTGCAATAAGAGTGCCTATATCTTCTATGATCTCAGGTATGACTGCGTTTCCAAGCTGCTTGTAAGACTGGGCGTTCGAGCATATTGTTGGGAAGCCATTAGGGTGGTTATAGGTCTTTGCATAGAGGTCATTGAAGCCCATTAAACTTTTTGCTTCGGTAAGGGTGATTTTTCTTGGTCTTTTCCACCCCTCTTCAATTAAGATTTCAGCACCATCCTTGGCATATCTAGCGCT
>Ga0209709_10003660_pt1 | contig 12650 bp, 22 predicted proteins | sample ArcticOcean_MG_C_2_FD_187435 | JGI IMG/M metagenome (GOLD analysis project Ga0209709, IMG submission 187435) | Marine microbial communities from western Arctic Ocean - ArcticOcean_MG_CB4_136 (SPAdes) (version 2) | ecosystem: Environmental > Aquatic > Marine > Oceanic | place: Arctic Ocean... | reverse complement strand
CTCCTTTTATAGTAATAACTATTTACTTCCTACTTTTTTCTTGATAAAATCTACCATTTGTTCTGCAACATTTATCTTGGTATATTTTTCCATACCTTTGAAACCTGGTGCTGAATTAACCTCACATATAACATAACTATCATTATCAAATAACAAGTCAACACCTGCTATATCTAAGTTTAATAATCTTGCACACTCACCACCAATCCATTCAATGTCTTCGTCAATCTGATAAGGGATAGCTTCCCCACCTCGTGTGATGTTTGCTCTAAAATCTCCATCAATGGATTGTCTCATCATACAACCAACTACTTTTCCGTTCACTACCAATACTCTTAAATCTTTTCCTAATGAATCCTCAATACATTCTTGTATAATAATATTGTATCGTGCATTAGATAGTTCTGCCATCTTCATCAATTGTCTAAATTGTTTTCTATCCTCAACCATAAAGACTCCACTACCATACGAACCACTTAGTGTTTTAATTATCATTGGATACTTAACATTTTTTTCTACTAAGTTAACATTAATTGGATGCTTTACCAACATAGTTTTAGGAACGGGTAAAGATGATTGTCCTAAGATTTGTTGTGAATACAATTTGTCTTTAACGTTATCAATAGCATCACTTCCGTTAATCATTGTAACACCTAATTGTTCCATATGTCTGATGATTGCTTTGATAAAGTAAGTGGTTCCACTACCTGTTCTCGGTAATACAAAGTCAGGTAATTTTCTTGGTTCACCATCAACGATAATAGATTTCCTATCATCTCTATCGACGAATATATCTACATCTTGTGGATTAACTACACGAATCTTAATGTCTTGTTTTTCAAATTCTTCCACAAGTCTTTTGACTTCGTGGTTTTCTCCTGCTTCTTTTTTATGTATTATCCATCCGTTCATTTTATAAATCCTTTAATTGCTAATTCTTTGTGTTTTGCCTCTACCATAATGTCTACTTCGTTACCATATATGTTTGGTAATTCTTTAATTGAATCCGAATGTGCTTGTGGTCTAATTGACTCATCTAATTGTTCTTCGGAACGTGATTCTGAATAATGTACTACTGGCACGATATCATCAGGCCAAGTAGACATAGCTAATTCTAATGCTTCTTGTTCTGTTTGTCCACCAGTATTAAACTTGTAATGATGATAATCAAATACAATCGGTATACCAATTCTTTTGTGAATACCCTCATATAAATCTTTGACTGAATACATTGATGCTTTGTCGTCGTTCTCGACGGTAAGTCTTGTCTGAACTGACTCTGGTAGTCGTTCAAAGTTTTTACAAAATCTGTCTAATGCAGATTGTTTATCTCCATACACACCATTACAATGTATATTTAGTTTGTTGTATGGTGTTCTACTCAAACCCATCATATCAAATATATCTCCGTGTATTGTCAAATCTGTGATTGTGTTCTGAACTACATTCTCGTTTGGTGAGACCAATACATTAAATGGACCTGGATGAGATGTGATTCTATGCCCATACTCTTTTGCTTTTAGTCCGGCATTCTCTAACCACATTTTTATAAAGTCGATGTTTGGAACACTATCCCAATCATTGTAATACTCGGATGCCCAAGGAAATATAGCTGATGACATACGAAAGAACTTGATATTGTTTTGTTCGTTCCAATCAATAATTTCATTTAAGTCAACAACATTTTGTATAATTAATTCGGACGCATAATCTAAACCTTTCTCTTGGAAAGTTTTTTTAATCATTGAACGATTTGTAGTAACTCTATCTTCACCTTTACGGGCGTTGAGTTCCATATTGATACAAGCATAACCTAAATTCATAATTCTAATATAACCTTTTTTTATTTAATTGTCAAGTCTTTTTTTCGCAACATCTTGTTGATGTTGTTCTGGTGAGATATAAATACCTTTTCCGTAATCATTTAATAAAGACGTTTCTAATTTAAGTCTTTCTTTATATTCTGTAAATGGTTCTCCGTCTAAGCGTTTATCACCTTTGAGTAGTTTACCTATCTCTAATCTCTTCTTCATCATTTTTCTACATCTCCCATTAAGAATTTCTTCTGTTTATTAATTGCTTTGTTAACTTCTCGTTGAGCTGCTAACTTCTCTTTATGACGAGCAACTAAGATTTCGTTCTTAGTCTTTCGTTTAACTTTTTTCTTTACCTTAACCTTAGTTGGTTTTAATGTTCCCTTTAACTTCGGTTGTTCTTTACCTTTATGAAATACATTTCCGTCTTTATCAACGAACTCATTCATAAAGTGCCACCCTGCTGGACGACCTGTTGGTTTGTATTGTTTGGTATTGAAATCGTTAACCATCTCTGGAAATTTCTCAAACATCTGTCCTGTTAGACATCTATTACAAACTACTGATGTAGCTTCTTCTCCGACATTACGAACTTGTGTTCCACAACTACAATCCATATATCTTATATTGTTTGCGTATGGATAGATAGTTTCTTTCTTAACTACATAACCACCATTGTTTGTAAATACACTCATATAACCTCTTTCTTTATGCTTGTGCTATTGAGCCCGAATACATCGCTTGCTCAACAACCTTTTCTTCAATTGTTTTATCTATGAATTGTTTGACTTCTGCACGAAATGCTTTTTCTGCTTCTAAGTCATCTTCAATTAAATCCTCAACAAGTTTTCCAACCATTACTAATGTATCTTCATCATTATTCTTTCGTAACTTATCTTCAATCTTTTCTAATCGTCTAACTAAATCTCTTAAATTCATATCTGTCCTTTTTGTTTGAGTGATGGGTGAGAATCGAACTCACGAATAATGGATTTGCAATCCACCCCATTAACCACTCTGGCACCATCACGGCCTTGATGACGACGCTCGTTTAATTTTTCTTCTTGAATAGTTTCAATATGTTTACAAAATGTTTTTCTATGTCGTTTCCTAAACTTATATGCAGGACACGAACAACTCCACTCTAATCTGTTCGGATTAAATGTAATGTCATAGGACTTTCGCCTTACTCTATGGTGTTCAGTGCCATCATTATCCACAAGCACTCCACCAAATAAGTCTAAAACATAATCTATATTTACATCATTCATACCACTAATATACAACATTATAGCAATGATGTCAAGCTTTTTATTATTTTTCTTTAATTCTATGTATTAACTTCCTAATTCTTACTTCCCTTAATCTAACCTTGTGTTCGGAATGACCTGGATTTTCCTTAGTCCTTGTCAACTTCTTTTGTAATTGATAAACTTTTCTAAACAACTTACCTTTGTAAGCATACTTCTTACTCATAGTATTTCTCCTTGATTTAGGTTATATTATTTTAATTCCACCCTTAGTTACGGGTGTTGGGTCGTTCTCCTCTAATGGTTCGTTTGGTTCGTATTTTATTGGTGTTGCGAAATCATCATCACCATATGGATTAGGTGTTAATAATGGTTCTGAATATACATCTTGCCAATGTTCGTGTTGGGTTTTTTTCTTTTCGGGATGACCTTCCTGTTCTTCGTTTCTAAGCATTAGCGCTTGGTTATATGCTATAACTAACATAACTGCTAACGGGTCAAATACAAAGATAAGAATAAAGATAAAGAACTTCACAACAGTATCGATATCGGTTCCGAAAGTTCTGGCTAAATAAATTGCTGGTCCGACATCTACACCCGTTGATACTAATTGTATTTCTAAATCTGCCTTACGAGTTTTGATATCTAATATCTCTTCGTTGACTCCTCTGATTTGTGGGTTATAGTCTTCTCGTAGTTTTCGTTTAGCAGTAATATAATTCTCTGGTAAAGATTCTACTTGTTGGTCTAATTCTTGTTTTAAAAATAGTTTGTCGTCTTGTAGTTGTTCCAACCTATCATCTATCATTAATAGTTCAGTAGATTGTTTTTCAAATTCTAATGTTGCTCCTTGATAAGCATTACTTAGATATCCAAAGATACCGGCAGATGTTATGAATATCAATACCAATACTGCGAAAGACATATAGACTTTTTGGAACCAATTGATTACTTTCCAATAACGATATAAAAATGATGCTGCGACTAATTTACCGAGTTCTAATGAACTTGCCATAATCACAACTGATAAAAATGCTCCACTAAAAAGTTTTGCTAATCCATATATAGAAAATGCAGCTGCACTTCCTGCAATTAATAGTGCGGATAATCCTATCCAGATATAAAAATATTTTGAGTTTTTCATATTAATACCTAAGTATCCATCTACTACCACACTTCTTACATTTAGTTAAGAAGCTGATAAATTCATACCACTTGGTTCTTTTCCAAGTTCTTTTACATTTTAAACATTTCATAATTCTTTTCTCCACCTTTAATATAAATAGTAAATAAACGCAGTAATCTGTCGTTTATTTCAATTTCCTCTGATGACTTTCTATAATTATCATCTCAATCTCATATCTATGAGTTAAATACTACCTTGAGTCTACAACCTCGCCTATCCTGTAGTATCCTATTTTTTTTGTTTAGTAGGACTTTTGTATCGGTCAATGCTTCCGACTACTGATTTCACTCTTTTCCGTTTAAAACTTAAACCCAAGAAGTTTTGGGAATGAAAACTCTACGATATCAATTATCGGTTTTCGTTTTTTTATCTGTTCTATCTGATTTACTGAATTTCTGTATCTATTAGTTTCATACAAACATAGTAATGCTCCTCATTTCTCAGTATGGTGTCGGCTAAACCCCACATTAATTTTAGGTCTTCAATCGTGTAACGGCAGCGTTCTACCAACACCCTACCAAGAATATAGAACCTATCATCTTTTATGGATATAAATTTATCCAATTTTAACTGATAGTTTCTTTGGTTGTGCTGGCTCTACTTTCGGGATATCTACTTTAAGTAGTCCATCTTTAAACGAAGCCTTTATGTTATCACCATCGAGTAATTCACCAAGTACAAACTGACGCTTGAAGGATGATTGCTTTAATTCTCTACGAATTACTTTAGCTCCCTCATCATTATACAATGCGTGTTTATCTCCTGATATAGCTAATATACCTTCTTCGACATCTACTTTCAAGTCTTTCTTATCAAGTCCTGGTATTTCTGCTATGATAGCGACTTTCTCGTCGTACTCATAAACATTTACCTTTGGATAAGATGTTCCCTGAAATGGTTTAACCCCTACTGATTTCTCAATATCTGGAAATTGCTTTGAAACAATTTGGTCAAACATTCTGTCAAATGGTGTTAGAAATTCATCCCTATCGATTATAGGGAATCCTGTGTGAAATGCAACTTTAGTCATTATTTTTCTCCTGTTGTTTGTTAACTATTTAGTCTAACTTCTGATAACCTCTCTTGAGCGTTATCATATATAAATATAAGGTTCTATGACAAAAACGTTATATTTTTACAATATATTTTATTGGAACGAACCACACCCTACCCATAGAATCTTTCAATCTCCTGTGGTCTTCGAGTGTGGAATTACCATCTTCCGTTAGGACTTCACCTTTATAAAGTGTGCCCTCTACCGTAGAGTAGTCACCTACAATTTTATATTTCATAGATACCTACTTCTTTGGTTTTTTCTGTGCGGCTAGTTTGATTGGTTTGTGATAGATATCAATTCTTTTTTTCAATCTATCTACATCTTCGTATCCTACAACTCTTTCCATAAGAACTCCGTCCTCATAAATAGCTGTTGTTGGAACTCCACGAACCTCTGCACTTTCTGCTATGGTTGGTTGCTCATCAATATCAACGAACTCAACTGGATATCCTGACTTAGCCAATCTATCCATATGTGGTTTCATTTGTTGACAAGGGCCACACCACGCAGCACTAAAGAACTTTATATTTACCATACTAAGCTCCCATTTCAAATCCAAGATTTAATAAGATAAATCTGAATTTTGTTTTATTATAATTAAGATGTAAGAATGTAACTTTACCCAAACGAACTTCGATGTTCCATTGTGATGATTTACGACTCTTCCAACTATTAATGTAATTAAACATATTTACTCCTTCTTTATTAACTTCCAAAGACTTTTTTCTTACCGCCGTCATATTCATAGGCGTGTCCTTCTTCCATCAAGACATCATTTACTGATACCCATCCGTCCAAAGATAAGTCTATTTTACTTTCTGGATTTGTGATACATTCGTTAATGTGTTCACCAACGAATTCAGGTGATACAAAAATTTCACCTAACACTCTTCCATATTTACCTGTTCCAAAGGATTTTAATTTAAAAGTTCCTTGTTCAAGTAATTCTTTATTTCTGGCTTTTGCTGCCAAACCTTTTTTCTTTTCATCTAAATCTCGTGTTCTTGATTCCCAAGTGTCGAGTCCCATATATCTAACTCTTGCTTTCCACTTAACTTTAAATCCTAAATCAATCCAACAATCAATTGTATCTCCATCTACAACTCTAATCAGTTCGCATTCATACTCCCTGAAATCCATTTTCTTTGCCACTTCTATTCTCCATTAGAAACGAACAATCCCCAAATCAACACAAATATGTTTTATTTTTTCAAACGAAGAAGTCCATATGCCTGTATCTAAACAATTTTGTATATTATTAATTTCGGGCGCCGTTAAGTTTGAAACATAGACTTCTCCATAATAAGTATAAGTATTGTTATTTTTTGATACCATTTGATTCAATGTACCCATCACTTCTTTAAGTTTTAAAAAATTAGTATATGTTGATGATGTATATTTTGAACGTGTTGAAACTAATATGTATTTCTCGTAATCACTAAGCTGTGCATTTTCCATTATTTATTCTCCTTGAATAATTCTAATTGTTCTTGAACTAATGTTCTTGTTGATATATCTTCACCTACTTTTCTTTTGTAAATTGTCTTACCATTGTCTGGCGTTTCGAATATCCAACCACCCTTTGCAAGTTCTAATACATTGTGTCTTTGTCCAGAACTATCATTAGATTGCATTGTTGATAATTCCTTATTGGTAATCTTTTTCATATTCTTAATTATCTCATCAGATTTTTCCTGTAGTATCTCCTCTTTGAGTTCACACTCTAAGTGATTAGTTCCCTTGCCACGAATACCAATGTAATCATAATCAACCAAGTGAGTATTCCTATCACAAATCTCACAAGTCCAATAATCTAAATATTCTTTAGATAATTCTTCTTCTTTAATTGTTCTCTCATATCCTTTCCACATTTCTATATTGAGTGGATTGTCTATTGCTTTCTGTAATCCTTTAAGATTTGTAAATTGAGTTGCTTTATCTATATTAGCTGCTATCTCAACCATTAAAGTTTGTATTCTTTTTTTATCCAGTGTTTGGTTCTTATGTCTATTCAACACTCCACCAACTACACCTTGCACGAATTGTTCGTCCATAGTCGTTTCTCCATATCCTTTATTAATTAGTGGTAGTGGGGCGAAAGGAAATAACTCCCCACCACCTGGCAGGACTTAACCTACCTTAAAAATCACTATCCTCTAATGACTCGTCATCAATGTCTTCAACATTAAATAAGTCCTCATCTGAGCCGTCATTGACATACTTCTGAACTAATTGTTTCACATAAGTTCTTTCACTATCAACACCACCATCATTTGAGAATTGTGGATAGACACTCACTTGAGCTGCTTCATCAATTGCGAAGCCGTCAAACAATAGTCCAGCCATTTCAACTGAGCTTCTCGTAGAGATAGCTGTTGAAATCTTACCTGTTTCAGAACTTGATTCAGTTCTTGATGTATGGGCAATCTCAGCGACTGCTCTCAACATCTCAGAATCAACGTGTGGGAACATATAATTCAATAGTTCCAACTCTTGTATGTCTGTTAGAACATCCATTTCCACGATTGTGAATCTGTCCATAAGAGCTTTATCCATAACTCTCGTAGAAGTATATTCATTACCGATGTTAGCCGTAGCTACAAAGGTAACACCCTTAGCGACACTAATGGTTTCTTGACCAGAAGCCTCATCCAACCTTAGATATCTTTGACCTTGGTCTAAAACCGTCATCAAAATATTCCAAGCGTCTGGGTGAGCTCTTGATAACTCATCAAGAAGAATCACAGCGTCTGGTGTTTGAATTGCTTTTACGAATAGAGATTCTGAAAAGTAAGTTCCCTTTGCTTTATCAAAGTGAACATTACCAATCAAGGTAGCTCTTGGGTCTTGTGTTCCACCCATATTGAAGTAGAAGTCAGGTCTATCTAAGGCGTTAACCAAAGATTTAGCAGCCATTGTTTTACCACAACCGGCTGGACCCGTCATCAAAATGTTCTTACCTCTTACGGCAGAACGGATTAAATATTTCCATTTTAATTCTGACATCATCAAACCTTGTGGTTTCAATGAATAAGAATTGTGAATGAAGTTTAAAACCTCAGCGTGTTCTTGTGGAACATCAACTGAAGAAACTAAAACTGGTGTTTGGGTTTGTTCGTAAACCGACATAGGAACAGACCACCAATAATTCTTTCCAGACTTATTGACGCGTTGTTCCAAAGCCATACCATTATTGTAGGCTTTCTTCCTAGCACCAGTTGTTATTTGAGAAGTATATTTAACATTATCAACATCAAATGCGTTGAATCTGTTACCAGACTTCTCAACTCTTACAACTATTTTACTCATAACTTTTTCCTTTTCGTTATTCTGTTTATCTATCATACTCTATAATACGAATTCTTTTGCTTAATGTCAAGCTTTTTATTAATTATTTTTATCCAAGAACATTTGATTCATAGTCTTAGCTATCTGATGAACACTCGTAACATCAACAAACTGAGAATCTTTACCATACATTTTTTTGAAGTCAGTCATATTTCTATCACTATCATATTGGCCATCACCAATGAAGTAACTCATAACACTAATACCTTTTTGAGTAATTTTCTTTACTTGTTTTTTGGTATGTTGTACAGCGTCATCATTGTAGTAACTAAATCCGTCACCACTAAACATTGGTTGTCCGTCTGAGAAGTTTAAGAAATAAGAATCTTTATTGTTAGTGCTTGGAACAAAGTCGTCCATAATAGCTTCGTAACATAATCCCTCTGGTGTAGTTCCACCGGCTCTTAGATTAGGCCATAAATTTTTAATGTGTGAGAACTGATTGATTCTTGAATCATAACCGATAGCGACTAATGGTTTCTGGTCGTGAGTAGTTCTAAATGATACTACCACATCAACATTTTGAATCATTGAAGCGGCTTTACATATAGCCACAACTGAAGTAAGAGCGTTATCCCATTTCTCTCCACACATAGAACCACTAGCGTCCACACTAATGTGAAGTATAGCGTCATTGTATTGTTCTACGAAAGTAGTTTGGAAAACTCTTGAATTACCGAACCCAAGTTCAGCGATTAATCTTTTGTCAATTCTACCACTATCCAATCTTGAATTTTTTAGTGTTCTTGATTCACCACGAATCTGTAATTTTTTACCCAATAGAGTTCCAAGTTTTGTTCCACGAACAATAGCTGGTAATGTTCTTGGTCCATAATATCCACCACCAATTAAACCTGGAAATGTAACATCATCAATCATTTGTTGAGTTAGTTTTTTTACAAATACAACTTGTGTTCTACTTGGTATTACTTCACCCGTTTTCCAATCTCTGTGGGATAATCCCTCACCAACTTCTTTTTGAGTAACTCCAGCTGATTCCATAGATTGAACTTGTTTAGAATCTTTCTTACTTAATTTACCAACTTTCTTGGTATCATCATTTATAAAATCTTTTTGCTTTTTTAAAGCGTTAACTAATTGTTTAGCTTGTTGTGGTGTTAAACTTGGATACTCAGCAGCTTTTTCTAAATTGTCAATGTTAGTTAATTCACCTCTAACTTTACTCCAATCAGTAGCGTTGATATTATCCATAGCTTCGTAGTATTCGTGGTAATCCCCATTTGATAACATCTCAGCTGCTTTAGCTTGAGCTTCTTGTTTAGTCATAGGTTTATTTTGACCTTGACCACTATTACCATTTCCGTCTAACTTATCGCCGTCCATATCAGGAGAATCAGTTTTGGTTAGTGTATCAATGTTTTGATAAATAGTATGTAGTGTTTGACAAGCTATATCAAATGCTTGATTCATAGTAGTCATAGTTTTGACACTACCAAATATATTTTTGTAAATAGTTCTTAATTCAGGTAAAGCATTTAAGTCAGTATTCTTATTAGTAAGGTTAATGATACGAGCTTCATAATTCTGATAAGTCTTATCATTACCAAGGGTATTGTCCATTAGAGCTTTATCAATAGCTTTAGAGTGGAAATACTTATTGTACATAGCGTGGTAATAACCTTTATAACCTGGTGAAGTAGAGAATACAAAATGGTCAATTCTTCTATCTTCAACATAGTTTAACATATTTTTAAGATGACCCAACACTTGAAATTTATCATAACCACGATTCAAACCATTCTGTAAAAGTTCGTGTGGTGTGTTCTGTTCAAGATTTCTCAAGAAAGAGAAATCAGATAATAAAACGTGTGAGCCCTCGTGTAAAGCAAGACCAACAACGTGGTCAAAATTCTTTTCGTTTATCTTAGAACCAATAGTTACAATCTTTCCGTCCGTGTAAGAATCACCATTAGCTTGGAACCTAACTGGAATATCTGTTCTACCAGTTACAATATTAACAAAGTTTCCAATAGCCCTACGATATCCTGCTAAGGCAATGTAGTCTACTTTTGGTTTGATATCAAGTTCAGTATCTGTAAAAGATGTATTGTTGACTTGTATGTCATTCCAAAAATTAGTATAGTTTCCGTAACTCATATTATAATATATCGATTCTATTTGCCAATGTCAAGCTTTTTATTAATTATTTTTAACAATGTATGAAAACCTAAAATCGTGGTATATGTCATCTCTATCATATTCTAGTATACGAATAATCCTGATTAATGTCAATCCTTTTCTTTACAAATTCAATTAATTCATCATCATAATATTCAGACCAGTCTTTGTGTTGTGATTGATTATAGTGTGGAAGTTCGTATGGTGGGATACCGATTTGGTTGCATACTGAATTGAAATCTTCTTGTAGGTTTTCATAACTACCTATAAAGTTTATTTGTTCATCAAGATACTCAGATTGATTTCGCATTATATTGACATCATTATTATTCATCACCCACTCTTTGAATGATTGATTGAATGCTCGTTCTCTACCTATCTTGTGTTTGTATTGGTCTGACTTGTGGAAGTGATAGAAAGATACTAATCTATCAAAGGGGTTGCGAACGAAACTAAACTTATAATATGAATTCCAAATCTCATCTCCACAATACTTCTTTATCTCGGAACAAGTGCTATGTGGATATCTTTTACTAACTACTTGTTTGTCGTATCCATTAATGTTAAATGAATTACGAATACTTGTTCCAGCGTTCTTAGGAATATGTATAAATATGAATTTGTGTTTGTGATTGATAAACATTACTTCTTTTCATAACCCATAACTTCCATTGCTTTTAAAATACCATTGATGATTTCTTCAGCGTTGTTAGGCATAATAGATATACCTTTCTTGGTAGGTTTATACTCACCAGAGTTCTTGTCCATATAATAAATACGGACATCAATGAACTTATATCCTTCATATTCTTTTTCAAATATACGATATACTTCTGATGAGTTCTTTTTGATTTGTGTTATTAAGTTTTGATGTTGCATTATTTATCCACCACATTAGTTACTTGAATTAAGATGATTGCTACGGCTAACAATATACATATAAATGTTTTAAGAGATGGAACTTCTCTCAGTATTCCGTAACTCATTATACCGAAGATAATGGTTCCAACACCAAATCCAATCATACGCATATTCCATATGAAACCAAAGTGTTCATAAGAGAATTTTGTTGCGTAGAAAAACATATACCCAACTGGCATACCAAAGATTGACATCAAAGCACCATTGTTCCAAAATGAACTATCCTTCCAAATGAATTGTCCATTCAATTGATAGAACGCCATAATGTTTGATATAACCAATAGTGCAATACTATATATTAAATACATTTAAATTTCCTCTCCATATAAAGAATATGTCTTAACTGGTTCTGGTTTTACTTTTCCATCTTCTATGTAGACTTCCCCCGCTTTCGCATCCATATAAAATTTTCCTGCACCAGTCTGAACAAAGATAGCATTTAAACATTCAGTCAATGATGAATATATCTTTTCTTTATCATTTACCTGTTGGTCATCATTGTCTATGATTGACCATCTGTCTCCAGGGATAACCCTTGTTGCTTTCAAATGTTTCATTATTCTTCACTTTCTACAAGTAACTCTTTTGGTTTATGTAGTGATGATGAGAAATGTTCTCCCAATGCATTCAACTTACCTTGAGCTGATTCCAATTTCCCAACATACTTATCTACTTCTGCCAACAAGTCTGGATGTTCTCCGATTGCTACTGCATTAGTGAAATATATTTCAAGTGTTGCAATACACTCCAATATCTCTGCGTTATATTTTGCTTTAATTGCGTGTAGTAATCCGTTATTTACTTTTATCATTTTTGTCTCCTATATTATATTAATTTAAATTTAGTGGTATCTCTTTCCGTCAAATACACATACGAAAATTAATTGTTCATAATTACTTCTATTGTATACTCTATGAAAAGCTCCATCTGGTATC
>Ga0209709_10003659_pt1 | contig 12650 bp, 10 predicted proteins | sample ArcticOcean_MG_C_2_FD_187435 | JGI IMG/M metagenome (GOLD analysis project Ga0209709, IMG submission 187435) | Marine microbial communities from western Arctic Ocean - ArcticOcean_MG_CB4_136 (SPAdes) (version 2) | ecosystem: Environmental > Aquatic > Marine > Oceanic | place: Arctic Ocean... | reverse complement strand
TCACTTGAGTTTTTCAAAGATAGTCTTAAAAAATTTAATATTTCTTTAGAAATAGTCTCTGGTGATGAAATAGAAATATTTTCGAAAATAAAAAAAAATGATGATATGACTATTTATTGGAGTAAAGTTTACGAACCAGATATCATTGCAAAAGGTAAAAAGATTAGAGATATATTTATAAAAAATGGAATTAATTATAAATATTTTAAAGGGAATATATTAATTGAATTTCAAGATGTATTCAAAGATGATGGTACACCTTTTAAAGTCTTTACTCCTTTTTGGAAAAATGCTGAACAAAAGTATTTAAATAAAGTACCCCCAAAAATATTTAAAATAAAAAAATTAGATAAAGAATTTAGTCACTTTAAAAAAACTATTTCTTCTAAGGAAATATTACCAAAAAAAAATTGGTTTAAAAAATTTGCAAAATATTGGAAACCCTCTGAAAATGAAGCTAAAAAATATTTGCAGGAATTAATTAAAAATAAAATTACTGATTATGGCGACACTAGAGATATACCTGGAGTAAATGGCACTTCAAAATTATCTCCCTTTTTGAAATTTGGCCAGATACATGTTGAAACTATATGGAGTAAATGTGATGATGTAGCAAATAAAGGTAAGGGTTACAGAAAATATGTTAACGAACTTGGCTGGAGAGAGTTTTCACATAGTTTAATAAACAACTTTCCTGAAATGCTTAAAGGAAATCTTAGAAAAAATTTTGATAATTTTCCTTGGGTTAAGAATAAAAATTTCCTAAAAAAATGGAAAAATGGAATGACAGGCTATCCAATTGTTGATGCAGGGATGAGAGAACTTTATGAAACCGGCTGGATGCACAATAGAGTTAGAATGGTAGTGGCATCTTTTTTAGTAAAACATTTAAGAATTCATTGGTTAGAAGGTGAAAAACATTTTAAGAATCATCTTGTAGATTATAATGAGGCAAGCAATGTTGCTCAATGGCAATGGGTAGCTGGCTGTGGTGCAGATGCTGCACCATATTTTAGAATATTTAATCCAATTCTACAGGGATTAAAATTTGATAAAGATGGAATTTACACAAAAAAATGGGTTCCTGAACTGCAAAATATGCCCATAGAATTTTTACATAAACCATGGGAACTAGAGAGCAAATACCAAGAGCAAATTAAAATTATCATTGGTAAAGATTACCCAGCACCTATTGTTGTTCACGAAGAAGCTCGTGCAGCAGCATTAAAAGCTTTTCAATCTATAAAAAAAAATTAATAATTATTAGGAGGTTATCTCGTACAATCTGCTAGAAGTTCGTTTAAATGCGCCAAAGAAACTATTTGCCAAAGTTAAATCTTGCAAACTAGAGGCACTAGTAATTGCTAAAGATATTTTTTTTTCATATATAATATCAATTAGTGTAATAAATCTTTGTTGCTGATTTGAATTATCATCATTAAAAATAGGAACATTTTCTATAATTATAAAATCACATATTTCTGCAATTTTTATATAATCCTCTGCACCAATATTTTTGTTACATAAATCTTTAAAATCAAATCTAGCAATACCATCATAATAATTTTTGATATTAAATTTTCTACCTTTGATTAATAAAACTTTTTCTTTAACAAACTTGTCTTTAGTTAATTTTCTAAAAAGTTTATTAATCTTGAAATTAGTTGATTCATTTAAGGGAGAGAAATATCGTTTATTTATATTTTTTTTAGATTTACGATAATCTTCTTTAATAATAAGAATTTCTTCATAACACATATTCTTCATTATTTTTATAAATGGTAGAAACTGGTCTCTTTGAAGGCCATCTTTATAAAGGTTGATAATTTTAATGTTAGAAGAAAAAATAACTTTTATATTTTCTTCAAATATTTTTTTAAATAAATTTCCTAATATCATCGCATCTACAATGTTAGTAACTTGAAATTCATCAAAATAAATTAACTTATATTTTTTCTTTAATTTATTTACAAAATTATCAATAACATTAACTTTTTTGTTATTTTTGTTTTGAAATACAAAATCATGAAAGTCAATCATGAATTCATTAAAATGCAGTCTTTTTTTTGATTGATCAAAATTTTCATAAAAAAAATTTAAAATCATGGTCTTCCCTACTCCAACACCCCCATGTAAGTAGAAACCATTTTTGTATTTTTTTTTAAAAAATAAATTTGATAACAAAGAATTATTAAAGTTTACTTGATAAAATTTATTGATCAATTCAACTATATTAACCTGATAATTATTAATTTCTAACCTATTAGTTTTGCAGTGATCTAAAAATAATTTTTTAAAATTCATTTCTTTTTTTTAAAATTGATTCCATATTCAGATCTTGGTCCTTTTCTAAGACCAAATGGTCCTGATATAAATATTGTTAATGGTTTTGTTTCTTCTTTAAGGTCAACACGGTGTAAGTTATTCGCTGTTCTAAACCCAACATATCCAGGTGACCTCCAAAACTTGCCTGATTTTAAAGTTTCCCAATAACCACCCCTTAAAATTATTGTGATATATGGAAATGTATGGTTGTGAATGCCTTCACCATGATCATTAGCTAACATTTCATGCATCAAAATATTAAATGGAAACCACTTTGGTCTGTACCTGAATAGTAAATAGTATCTATTCATCCAAGGTTTTGCTTCTTCATATTTTGGATGAGACAGACCTCTATCTAAAACTATTTTTTTGCGTCCTAATTTATCTAGGATTTTTAAAAACATTGTTAATCTAATTTAATAATAGAATTATCTTTAATTATAAATAAGCTTTGATTTAAAACAAATGGTCTTGATATTTTTTCATTATCAATTTTAAGTATAGAAATAACTGTTCCGTCTGTAATATTAATTATGACTAATCTTCCATTGTCAGTTGTTAAATATATTTTTTTTGAACCAACAATAAAGCCTACAGGTTTAATTTTTATTTCTTCTGGCTTTGAAAATGCTTTGATTAATTTTTTTGGTATAAAATTTTTAAAAATATTATTAATTCTAATTATATTTCCTGTTTTATTGTCCGTTAATATTAAATATCCTTCATTTGTTACTGAAATAATTGTATTTTCTATCAGTGTAGATCTTAAATTAGAATTAATTTTTTGTTTCCATCTGATAGCTCCATTTTTAACATCTAAAGAAAAAAATTCGTTTTTGTTATTAGAAAACAAAACTGAATCGTTATTGGCAATTAAGTCTGAAGTCTTTAAGAAAAAAGAATCTTCATATATTGCGCTACTTTGAGTTGGTGTTTGCCAAATTAAATTTCCACTATTAATATCAACTGCAGTTACATCTCCTATAGAATTATTAAATATAATTTTATTATTGACTATAATTAATGAAAGTTTTTTTTGTGACTTAATAAAAGATTGATCTGTTTTATAATTCCACAATTCTGAACCATCTTTTAAAGAGAAACATCTTAATATATTTTGAAAATCAACTACAAAAATTTTTTCTTTATAAACTTTTACTTGTGAGTTGAATGGAGAAGAGTTGTTTTTGGACCACAGAAGCTCGCCTGTGTTTATATTTATTGCATAATATTTTGCAATATTATCTGCTACAATCAATATATCGTCACTATTCCCAAAAAATAAAATTGGCTTGGATTTCCTTTCACTTTTTGAGTAATGATTTTTTTTCCATATTAATTTTGATAAATTATCAAATTTTAAAATTGATCCCTTGTTATCAAAAAAAATAACATTGTTGTCAGTGAATACTATCTCAGGTTCAAACTGGTTAAAGTTGTCAATCTTGGAAAATTTAAATCTTGATGTTTTTTTAAGATTTCCATTATAATCAATTTGTCCGTTATTATTATTAAGGTTATTTATAAAGCTATTTTTGGTTAATTTTGCTGGTAAATTTACTTTTAATTTAGGATTAAATTCAGATTTTAATGCAACTTCTTCTTTAAACTGCTCTTTAATTAATACCTTTTTTTCTTTTTTTATTTTTTCAGTTTTTGACCATAGACCTGATTTTGTATCAAGTGAACAGCTATTTACAAAAATTAATACTAGAAAAATTCTTAAAATATTATTCACCAAAATCTCTACTTAATCTCTTTTGAGCTTCTAAATTTATTTTTTTATTACTATTTTTAAGAATAACAATTCTGTTAAAAAATTCTTTAGATTTTAATTTTTCATTTTTGTTATAAAAATATTCTGCCATTAAATACAGTGCATGAGATTTCCATCTACTTTCTGAATTAATAATAGGGTTTAAAATTTTGATTAAATTATTTTCAGACTCAAACTCAGAGTTATATAAGCCTTTTTTATAAATCAATAAATTTTTAATCTCTTTTTCTAACTTTGCTCCATTTATAATAACATCAAATAGTTGATTTAATTTATCTTTTTCAGTAATTATATTATTATCAATTAAAAAATATAAAGCTAATGGTGAATATGTTATGTCTTTTTTCATTACAATATCAACTAATTGATTCTCAACATTAGTTTGATCTCCAGAAATAAAATTAATTGCTATAAGATTATATTTTTCGGCTAACTTAATTTTGTTTTTATTTTTAAAATCTTGGTAAATAAACAAACTAAAAGTTAATAGAATTATAAAAAAAATAGATATTGATAATTTTTTCTTATTTTTAATAAAAAAATTTTTAATCTTTTCATTTCTTGTATTTGTATTTATAATTGATATTTCTTCATCCATAATTAAATCATTTTTCTTAAAACATATTGAAGTATTCCACCATTTTTATAGTACTCTAATTCATTTTTGGTATCAATTCTGCATAAAGTATTAATTTTTCTAATGAGCCCTGATATGTATTTTATTTCTATCTCTACATGATCTGATGGACTGATACCTTTTTCAAAATTAATTATACTGATTAATTCTGAACCAACTAAATTAATATTAGTTCTATTCATCCCTTCAATAAATTGTAAAGGTAAAATACCCATTCCTATTAAATTTGATCTATGAATTCTTTCAAAGCTTTCAGCTATTACAACTTTTACACCAAGCAGCTTGGTTCCTTTTGCTGCCCAGTCTCTAGATGAGCCTGTTCCATATTCTTTTCCACCGATCACTACTAGATCTGTTTCTCTTTTTTTATATTCAACTACTGCATCGTATACTGACATTATTTTTTCTTCTGGGTATAATTTTGTTAATCCACCTTCAGTACCTGGTGCCATTTCATTCCTAATTCGTATATTTGCAAAAGTTCCTCTCATCATAACCTCATGGTTTCCACGTCTAGATCCGTAAGAGTTATAATCTTTTGGTAAAATTTGATGCTCCATAAAGTATTCACCAGTTGGGCTTTCTTTTTCAATATTGCCTGCTGGAGAAATATGATCTGTTGTAACCATGTCTCCTAAAATTAACAAAGGTCTTGCATTTTTAATTTCAACAAAACCTTCTGGTTCATCAGGTAAGTTATCAAAAAAAGGTGGTTTCTTCACATAAGTTGATCCAGAATCCCAATTATAAATACTGGTTTTTTCAGTTTTAATTTTTTGCCATTGTTTTGGACCATCAGAAATATTTGAATACCTTTTTACAAACATTTCAGCATTTAATGATTCTTTTAACGTATCTTCAATTTCTTTATTTGATGGCCAAATGTCTTTTAGATAAATGTTCTTTCCCTCTTTATTTTTTCCTAGTGCTTCTTTGTAAAGGTCAAATTCCATATGTCCAGCTAGTGCATATGCAACCACAAGAGGTGGTGAAGCTAAATAATTTGCTTTTATATGTGGAGATATACGTCCTTCAAAATTCCTATTTCCAGATAAAACAGATACAGCATAAATATTTTCTTTTTGTATTGAATCAACAATATTATCAGGCAATGGTCCTGAGTTTCCTATGCACGTTGTGCAACCATAGCCTACTAAATTAAATCCTAATTTATCTAAAAATACATTTAAACCAGCTTTTGCTAAATAGTCAGTTACTACTTGTGATCCTGGTGCCAATGATGTTTTTACCCATGGTTTGGTTTGCAAGCCAGCTTCTACCGCTCTTTTTGCAAGCAGGCCCGCTCCAATCAAAACATTTGGATTAGATGTGTTTGTGCAAGAGGTTATTGCAGCAATTAATATTGACCCATCTTTAATCTCATAATCTGTTCCTAAAACTTTTGAAATATTTGGTTTTTTTCGACCTGTTGCGTCTTCAAAAACTTTTTTAAATCCTGATGAAGCTTCTGTTAGCAAAACTTTATCTTGTGGTCTTTTAGGTCCTGAAATTGTTGGTACAATTGTAGACATGTCTAATGAAAGAGTGTCTGTAAATTCAATTTCTTCACTTGCCCATAAACCTTGTTCTTTTGCATAACTTTCGACTATTGATACTGTCTTCTCATCTCTTCCAGAAAATCTTAAATATTTTAAAGTTTCTTCATCAATAGGAAAAAAGCCACAAGTAGCTCCATATTCAGGGGCCATGTTTGCAATAGTAGCTCTATCTGCAAGAGTTAAATTTTTTAATCCTTTGCCATAAAATTCAACAAATTTTCCAACGACTCCTTTGTCTCTTAACATTTTAACTACTGTTAAAACTAAATCTGTTGCAGTAGTACCTTCGGGCATTTTGTTTGTTACATTAAATCCTATAACCTCAGGTATTAGCATGGATATTGGCTGTCCCAACATTCCAGCCTCAGCTTCTATTCCTCCAACGCCCCAACCAAGAACTGAAAGTCCATTTACCATAGTTGTATGACTGTCAGTACCCACTAGAGTGTCTGGAAATAGGTACTCTTCATCTTTAAATTTTTCAGACCAAACTACCTTGGACAAATATTCCAAATTAACCTGATGGCATATTCCTGTTCCAGGAGGAACAATTCTAAAATTGTTAAACGCTTGTTGACCCCATTTTAAAAATGAATATCTCTCTCCATTTCTTTGAAACTCAATATCAACATTTTTTTCAAAAGAATCAGCTTGGGCAGATTTATCTACTTGAACAGAATGATCTATGACTAGATCTACAGCCGATAATGGATTTATTGTATTTGGATCTTTATTTTTTTCTTTAACAGCCTCTCTCATGGCCGCAAGATCAGCAACCGCTGGAATTCCAGTGTAGTCCTGTAATAAAACTCTAGCAGGTCTGTAAGCTATTTCAGTTAATGATTTTTTTGTCTTCAACCATTTCTTAATTGCTTCTATTTGGCTTTTTGTAACAGACAAATCATCTTCATATCTTAATAAATTTTCTAATAAAACTTTAAGTGATTTAGGGAGTTTTGAAATTCCATCTAATCCATTTTTTTCCGCTTCAGTTAAAGAGTAATATTTGTATTCTTTATTATTAATATTAATAGATTTTAAAGAATTATAAGAATTTTTATTTCCTGGTTTCATTTAGTTTTAGATGTAGAATCCTATTATACAAAAGATAAGTAACAATGACATAGCATAATTAAATCGTTTAATAAAATTATTATTTGTAGCAAATTTCCTTAAAAACTTGCCTAAAAATGTCCATGAAGTGATACTTAAAAATGCTGTTACACTACAAACTACAATCACCCAAATAGAGTGATTCAAATAGTTTTCTCCTTGTTCGACAAAATTTGAACTTAATGTAATACCAGCTATTACTCCTTTTGGATTTATAAACTGAAATATAAATTTATCAAAAAACTTTACTGGATTTTCTGTTTTTCCATCTGAAGAAGTTTTTGAAAATGAAATTTTATAAGCTAGATAAATTAAAAAAAATGTTCCAAGAACTCTAATAGTCTCTTGTATGATTGGATAATTTTTAAAAGTTGATATTAAAACAAAATTAATTAGTATAATTAATGTTGTGTAGCCAAAACCAACTCCTAAAATTAATGGTAATGTTTTTCTAACACCAAAATTAAAACCTGAGTACGCTGCAACAGCATTATTTGGACCTGGTGTAAATCCTAATGATAAAGAAATTCCTATTAATAGTAATAATTCTGGATGCATAAAAAATTAAGCTATAGGAAGACCATTTTCAGATTCTTGTGATGGATGAAGTAATATAACTTTTCCTTCAGTGTCAATTGATCCTAAAATGAGAACTTGCGAAATAATCCCTGCAATATTTTTTTCAGGAAAGTTGCAGACACCCACAACTTGTTTTCCTTTTAAATTTTCTTCATTATAATAATGTGTTATTTGAGCTGAAGATTGCTTAATTCCAATTTCTTTTCCAAAATCTACCTCAATAATCAAAGAAGGTTTTCGAGCTTTTTCATTTTTTTTTACAGATACTACAGTACCCACTCTAATATCAATTTTGTCAAAGTCATTATAGGTTATTTGTTCTTTCATATATTTAATATATAATAGAACTTATTTATGAGTACAGAAAATAGTTCAGATCAATTATTCAACAATTCAGTTAAAATTTTAACTGATTTAATTGGCTTCAAAACAATATCTGGAGAAGATAATAGCTCTTTAATTAACTACTGTGATGAAATTTTAAAAAAACTGGGTGCTACATCATTTAAAACTTTTGATGATGAAAAAAAAAGAGTTAATCTTTTTGCAACATTAAAAGGTAAACACCATAGTGATAAAAAACCAATAATTTTATCTGGTCACACAGATGTAGTTCCAGTTTCAAAAGGATGGAGTACGGACCCATTTATAGCAGCAATAAAAAATGATAAACTTTTTGGTAGAGGTGCTTGTGATATGAAAGGCTTCATAGCTTGTACATTGGCATTTGCACCAATTTATGCAAAAGCTAATTTAGATAGAGATATTCATTTCTCTTACACTTTTGATGAAGAAACTGCCTGTATAGGGGCTCCAATTTTAATTGAAGAATTAAAAAAAAGAGGAATTAAAGATGGAATTTGTATTATAGGTGAGCCAACTAATATGAAAATCATAGACGCTCATAAAGGGTGCTATGAATACACAACTTATTTTGAAGGTTTGGCTGGACATAGCTCTGCTCCTCATAAAGGTGTTAGTGCTGTTGAGTATGCCTCTAGATATGTAAGTAAATTAATTGAATTAAGGGAAAAACTAAAAGAAAGAACTCCTAAAGACTCAATTTTTGATCCACCATACTCTACTCTTTCAATTGGTGGAATTTTTGGTGGTATAGCACATAATGTGATTGCAGATAAATGTCATGTTAACTGGGAAACAAGACCAGTTGTTAAAGAAGATGGTGCATTCTTAAATTCAGAACTAGATAGATATGCAAATGAAGTACTCTTACCTGATATGAAAAAAGTTTTTTTAAACTCTTCTATTAGGAAAAATATAATTGGCGAAGTTGTAGGTTTTAATAGAGATGAGAAATCCAATGCTTGTGAATTAATTTCTAGTCTGACTGGTGACAACAATAGAGAAGTTGTTTCTTTTGGAACTGAAGCTGGCTTATTTCAAGAAATAGGAATAAGCACTGTAGTTTGTGGTCCAGGCTCAATTGAACAAGCACATAAGATTGATGAATTTATAATTCTTGACGAGTTAAAAAAATGTTTAAACTTACTTGAGGGAATAAAAAATAATTCTGTTGTGAGCTAATCGTTCCAACCACTTACTACTTTAACTTCCAAATATTCTTCTAGGCCTAATTTGCCAGCCTCTCTGCCAATTCCCGAATGTTTGTAACCACCAAATGGAGCATCAGGAGCTAAACCAGCGCCATTAATATCAACCATTCCTGATCTTAATTTTCTAGCAACTCTATTAGCTTTTTCTTGATCTTGAGTTTGAATAAAGTTTAACAATCCATAAGGGGTATCGTTAGCAATAGCGATAGCTTCTTCTTCTGTTTCAAAAGGTATAATTGATAAAACAGGACCAAATATTTCCGTTCTAGCAATTTGCATTTTATTGTTAACATCTGCAAATGCAGTAGGCTTAACAAAATAACCTTTGTCTAATCCATCAGGTTTTCCTGTTCCACCAGCAACTAATTTAGCACCTTCATCAATACCTACTTGAATTAATGTTTGAATCTTATCGAATTGTGTTTTTGAAACCACAGGTCCAATGTGATCACCTTCTTTTGTAGCAACATCAACCTTCATTGAATTTGCAAAATTTTTTACTCTTTCTACAGTTTCATCATAAATAGATTTTTCAACCAGCATTCTTGTTGGTGCATTACAAGATTGGCCTGTATTTCTAAAACATCTTAAAGCGCCTCTTTCAACTGCTTCATCATCCGCATCTTTAAATATAATGTTTGCTCCTTTTCCACCAAGTTCAAGACTAACTCTTTTAAAGTCACTTGCTGCATTTTGAGAAATTAAAGCACCTGCTCTAGTTGATCCTGTAAATGAAATCATATTTATATCAGGGTGACTTGTTAATGCATTGCCAGTAACTGCTCCATCCCCATTAACTAAATTGAATACACCTTTTGGTAATTTAATTTCATCAATCATCTCTGCTAATATTATTGATGATAGTGGTGCTATTTCAGATGGCTTAAGCACCATTGTGCAACCAGCTGCTATTGCTGGAATTACTTTTAAACAAGTTTGATTCATTGGCCAATTCCATGGTGTAATTAATGCACAAACCCCTTTTGGCTCACGGATAATATTATTATTAAGAGCGTGCTCTCCTAATTTTGCTTCAAATGTGTATTCTTTTAAAACTTTTATATAAGACTTTATGTGACTTGCTCCAGTTCCTGCTTGTAACTGTGTTGAAAAATCAATAGGTGATCCCATTTCAAGAGAAATAGCTTTAGCCATAGCTGTCCATCTTTTTTTGTAAACTTCATACAAATCTTCTAGATATTTTAATCTTTCTTCTTTTGTTGAAAATGCCCAAGTTTCAAACGCTTTTTTTGCTGCATTGACAGCATCATTTACATCTTCAACTCCACCTAGGGATATAACTGCGCACTCTTCTTCTGTTGAAGGATCTATTACTTTTAAATCGTTTGGTTTTTTTGGAGAAACCCATTCACTATTAATGTAAAATTTTTTCTTATCTAACATTTTTAAATAATTATATTATCTTTTAACTTTTGCAAACAAATTAGTTAATTCATAAACAATCGTTGCTGCTGCTAAAGATGTAACTTCAGCATGGTCATATGCTGGGGAAACCTCTACAACATCTGCTGAAATTAAATTTAAACCAGATAAGCCTCTTATTACATTAACTATTTCTCTAGTTGTCATACCTGCTATTTCTGGAGTGCCCGTTCCTGGTGCAAAAGCAGGATCTAGAACATCTATATCTATTGATAAATAAAGTGGATTGTTGCCCACTCTATTTCTAATTCTTTCTGCGATTTTATCCGTTCCTTGTGTTTCAAATTCATCGCAGTGAATAATTTTAAAACCAAATTCTTCATCATTTTTAATATCATCCCTACTATAAAGAGGTCCTCTAATCCCAACATGCATCGAGGCATCATCTAAAAATAGATTTTCTTCTCTTGCTCTTCTAAAAGGCGTTCCGTGTGTGTATGGCGCACCAAAATATGTATCCCATGTATCTAGGTGTGCATCAAAATGCACTAAAGCAACTGGACCATTATTCATTTTGTTTATGGCTCTTAATAATGGAAGGGCAATTGTGTGATCCCCTCCTAAACTAATAATACCTCCAACTTTATTAAGAAGTTCTGTTGCTCCTACTTCAATTTGTTTTATAGCTTCATTTATGTTAAATGGATTACAAGTAATATCTCCAGCATCTGCAACCTGCTGAACTTTAAAGGGTTCAACATCATAACTCGGATGATAATTAGTTCTTAAATGTCTTGATGCTTGTCTAATACTCATTGGGCCAAATCTTGCACCAGGTCTATAGCTAGTGCCAGCATCAAAAGGGATTCCAACAATTGCAACGTCACAACTTTCAACATCTCTTAATTCAGGCAATCTTGCAAATGTAGATGGTCCTGCAAATCTTGGGACTTTAGTTCCACTAACAGGTTGAACTGGATTTTTATTTCTTTCTTTTTTCATTTATAAATAAAATGTACCACATTCCTTTAATTTGGAATAACATCTATATTTAATAGATGGGATTATTTAGAGTTATTTTGCTGGTTTTTATTTTAATTTTGCCTGTTAAGGCAAATACAATCTACTATCTAATTAAAATCCCTAATCTAGAAATTTACGATTTAAATACTCCTAATAAACTTAAATATTTTTATGCTGTAAAACCTTTTAGGCTTGGTACTGAAAAAAACATAGTTTGTTTAAAACCAGATAAAAACATTTTGGATGAAAAATATAAGATAATTCAAGAAAATTTAAACAAATACTCAACAAAATTTTTAAAAAAAATAAATCTTAAATATATTGTTTTGTGTGAAAATTTATCAATATCTGGAATTAATACAGCTGGCATTCCGGATAATAAAATGAAAACTTTAATACTTGATATTGGGTTTGATAAGAATTATTTCGAAAGAGTAATACATCATGAAATATTTCACATTATTAATGGCAGTCATAAAACACTCTTTAATGAAGAGGTATGGACAGGATTCAACCATAAAGACTTTAAATATGCAGAATGTTCAACTTGTTCTACAAGATTAAACCTTAATACGTACAATAACACTAATGGATTTTTAACAGAATACTCAAAATCAACTGCCTCAGAAGATATGGCAGAAGTATTTTCACACTTAATTTTTAATATAAAAAAATCGAAT
>Ga0209709_10003658_pt1 | contig 12651 bp, 15 predicted proteins | sample ArcticOcean_MG_C_2_FD_187435 | JGI IMG/M metagenome (GOLD analysis project Ga0209709, IMG submission 187435) | Marine microbial communities from western Arctic Ocean - ArcticOcean_MG_CB4_136 (SPAdes) (version 2) | ecosystem: Environmental > Aquatic > Marine > Oceanic | place: Arctic Ocean... | reverse complement strand
TTTTTTCTTTGTAGCCATCTTTAGCTCCCTGTTTAAGTTAAACGAATCAAAGTGATTCGTTGTTAACTTATTTTTATTTTTTTATGCAAGTGATGTCAAATCTTTAATTAAAGGAAAGTCTTATCTTTTTTTTATAATAATTTTTTTTCTTTTTTTTTATTAACTGAAAAAAGTTAGAGTTAACGCGACTTATAGTCTACTTAAAAATATAATTAAAAAAGTTTCTCAAGTTCATTTTTATAGTTTTTTATAATTTTATATCTTTTTAATTTTAAAGTAGGTGTCATCATATTATTTTCAATTGTAAATTGATCTTTAATTATAATAAATTTTTTTATTTTTTCTATTTTTGATAATTTATTATTTATTATATCTATCTCTTGTTGAATTTGATCTTCATTAATATTTTTGTATTCCTTACATAAAACTATTAAGCTAACTAAGTATGGTTTGTTATCACCATAAACTAAACTTTGTTCAATAAAATCAGATTTATTTAAATCGTTCTCAATTTTAATTGGTGAAATATTATCTCCACCAGGAGTTATTATTATATCTTTTTTTCTATCTGTTATTTTTAAAAACTCTCCATCAAATTCTCCAATATCGCCAGTAGACAACCACCCATCTTTTAAAACCTTTTTTGTTTCTTTATCATTTTTCCAATAACCAAGCATAACATTTTCACCTTTAACAAGTATCTCACCATCATCTGCAATTTTAACTAAGTTTCCCTTAAACGGTTTTCCAACTGTCTCAACTTTAATTTCACCTATGGAGTTACAGCTTACTACTGGAGATGTTTCGGTTAAACCGTATCCTTGCAATGTTGGTAGTCCAATAGCATTTAAAAATGAACCCACTTCTTTATCCAATGCTCCGCCACCTGAAATGAATGCTTTTAAGTTTCCCCCAAATTGATTTTTAATATTTTTTCTTACTAATTTATCACAAATAAAGTTAATAAAATTTTCTATTAAAGATAATGATTTTTTATCTAATTTTTTTCTACCCAAATTAACTGTTTGATTAACTAAGAATTTTTTTAACCCTTGAGCTTTGTCAAATGTTGTATTAATTTTTTGGTATAAATTTTGATAAAACCTTGGAACAGCTGTCATTATTTCTGGTGAACAATCACCCATATTTTTAATTAGCTTATCTATACTTTCCGCATAATATACTCTTGCTGCAACTACTATTTGAACAAACTGAACTGTGTGTTCGTATGAGTGAGAAAGTGGAAGCCACGTCAAAAACTTTGGTTTATTTGAAATAAATTTTTTTAACAAATCATAAGCTCCTTCACAATTATTAAGAATTCCTCCATGACTTAGCATGACACCTTTTGGGCTTCCCTGAGTACCTGAAGTATAAATTATACAAGCAACATTTTTTCTTTCAATTTCTAAATCCAAAAAATTTAAGCAGTTACAGTTCTCTTTGTTAAAAATTTCATTAGTCTTTATATATAATCCTTTATTAAAACCCTCAATATGCTCAAAAAATATTATCTTTTTAATAAATTTTTTTTTTGGGATGATTTTTTTAATTTTTTCAAATTGTGTTTTATCTGAAATAATAAGAATTGCAGGAGTGCAATCGTCAATTATATATTCATAGTCTCTTTCTGAATAAGTTGTGTATGCAGGAACCGTTATTCCTCCAGAAAGCATGATGGAAAGATCTGCTATCATCCACTCAGGTCTATTTTCAGATATCAACAAACATCTATCACCTTTTTTAATATATTTTGATACTTCTTGTGATAATTTATTAATATTTAAAAAGACGTCTTCCCATGAATATTTTTTTTTAGGCTCTTTTAAAGATTGTAAAAAAATACTTTCTTTATCCTGTCTTTGATATTGATCATAAAATAAAGCTAATAAATTATTAATTTTTTCTATTTGCATAACATATTGGTGGGCGAAGAGAGAATCGAACTCTCACTTCTTACGAAACACGATTTTGAGTCGTGCGCGTCTACCAGTTCCGCCATTCGCCCTAAGTTTTTCATTATTATATCTATAAAATTAAATAGTATAAGAACTTAATTTATATTAAAACCAAAAAATGTTTAGCAAATTATATCAAAAATCTTTAGCCCTTGCTGCTCACAAGAGTTCAAAAGTATTTCTAGCAATTGTATCTTTTGTAGAAAGTTCTTTTTTTCCTATTCCACCTGATGTCATGATCGTCCCCATGGTTATTGCAAAAAAAAATGATTATTTAAAAATATTTATAATCGCTACGCTCTTCTCTACTTTGGGTGGGGTATTGGGGTACTTTATTGGCTCATATTTTTTAGACTTCGGAATGAGTGTTGTAGACTTTTATGGCTATGAAGATAAAGTTCTTAATCTTAAGGACAATCTAACAAAGGGGACAGGTATTTATATTTGGCTAGCTACTTTATTTCTTGCTGGTTTTACACCTCTACCATTTAAAGTATTTACAATAACTAGTGGTATGATCGGTTTTAATTTATTCATATTCTTGTTTATTTGTTTAATCTCTAGAGGCTTAAGATTTTTCATTGTTTCTTACTTCTCCTTTAAATTTGGTGATACTTTTAATAGATTTATGACAACAAGAGCTGCCATGTGGTTTACAATTTTAGGAATTATAATTGTGTTAATTTTTGGTGCGATATATTTTATTGTTAAATAATATGTCTCAAATTAAAAATAAAAAAATACTTAACTTAATATTATCATTTAGTATTTTAGCCATCATCACAGCATATATTATTCAGTATGTATTAGGTCATCAACCATGCAATTTATGTTTGATTGAACGAATTCCTTATATTTTTTCAATAATAATTATATCAGTTTGCTTATTTTCTAATAAATTTGAAAAAATTACTTTGATAATTTTAGGTTTAACATTTTTTGCTGCAACTTTATTATCGTTTTATCATTTTGGAATCGAGCAAGGGTTTATTGAGGAGTCCTTAGTATGTGATTTAAATACTCCAAGCAATAAACTAACTAAAGAAGATCTTTTGAATCAACTAAAAGAGATGCCTGTGAGCTGTAAGGATGTAACTTTTAAAATTTTTGGTTTATCCCTTGCGACTTTTAATATTTTTATATCTTTAATACTAAGTGCTATAACAACGAAACTTTTTTTAAGTTATGAAAAAAACAAATAAAAATAAAGTAAAAGAATTTATTAGAGTAGACCATGCTGGAGAGCGTGGCGCAATAAAAATTTATGAGGGACAATTATTAGCTCTCAATACATTTGTAAAAGATGATAATCTTAAAAAAAAAATCGAAGAAATGAAAATTCATGAAAAAGAGCATTGTGATTACTTTGAAAGTGAAATTAAAAAAAGAAATATTGAACCTACAAAGTTTTTACCTTTGTGGGATATACTTGGTGTTGGTCTAGGGTTTGGTTCAACAATGTTGGGGAAAAAAGCTGCTATGCTTTGTACCGCTTCGGTTGAAGAAGTTATAGATGAACATTACTCAAATCAAATCAAAGAATTAGAAAATGATGAAAAAAAATTAAAGGCTAAAATTATTAAATTTAGAGAAGATGAATTACATCATAGAGATATAGCATATAAAGAAGGGGCAACAAAAAAAGGCGTGTACTCAATTTTAGATAAAATAATTAAAACTGGTTCAAAAATTGCGATTAATATATCTGAAAAAATATAATTAAGCCTCTAACTCAACATCCCAATACAAGTAATCCATCCAACTCTTGTGTAGAAAGTTTGGTGGAAAATGTTTGCCATTTTTATGTAAATCTTCTGTTGATGGTTGATAAGGTTCTTGGTTTAGTATCAAATCTGAGTTTTTTAATAACCTACCTCCTTTTTTAACGTTGCAGGTAGAACAAGCTGTTACAACATTATCCCAATTTGTTTGTCCACCTTTAGACCTTGGTAATAAATGGTCAAAAGTCAGTTCTTCACTACTTCCACAGTATTGACAAGAGAACCTATCTCTTAAAAAAACATTAAATCTTGTAAAGCTAGGGTTGGCCTGAGGTTTAATAAAACTTTTTAAAGCAATTACACTTGGTAGCCTCATATTAAGTGATGGGCTTCTAATTATTCTATCGTAGTTATTTATTATAGTTACTCTATCTAAAAAAACTGACTTTACTGAGTCTTGCCAGCTCCACAAAGAAAGCGGGTAATAACTTAAAGGTCTATAGTCAGCATTTAAAACTAATGCTGGGCATTTTTCTAAAGAAAGATTTTGTTCAGCAAAATTCATTATAATAAAACTTTAGCTGAAATGAATTATTTTATCAATGAATAGAAATTCATTTTTTATTAAAGATTTATTAAACTTTAAAATTATTTTTTATATAATTTAGTGCTATGCTTGATGCTTCAACTGGAATATGATGTTCACAGTTTTTTATCATTTTCGTCTCAATCTCAATATCATTTCTAATTAAAAAATCTTTAGCTTCTAATAAAAAAGTTGGTGAAACAACTTCATCTTTGTCTCCATGTACTAAAAGCATTTTCGTTGAAGAAGTTTTTCTTTTACCAAGATCTTCCTGGTTTATTACTTTCCCAGAAAAACCAACAATACAATTATAATTTTCACTACTTATCAGCCCTAAATTTATAGACATCATACATCCTTGACTAAAGCCAGCTAAACAAATTTTTGAATTTTTTAAACTATATTTATTCTTTATTTCTTCGATAAATTGCTTAAGCTTTATTTCCGCTTTTTTTGACTGTTCTAAAATATATTTTGGATCGTCTCTAGTTAAATCAAACCATTGGTAGCCAGTTGGATTTATTACACATTCTTCATGTCCATTTGGGCATAAAAAAATAGTATTAGGTAGAAACCTTTTCCAATTTAGGGTTAACATACTTATATCTTTTCCATCTCCACCATATCCATGAAGTAAAATAACTGCATGTTTAATTGATACATCTTTTTCTGGTTTTACAATTGTAGTCGTCAGACAAAATGTCATAGATGTTTTTATTATGTTTTTTTATATAAAAAAACACTCTACAATAAAATTATGATTTCTGGAACATTAGTTAAAATTTTAGGCATAGTCCTATTAATAATGGTTGCTGTTGTATTAATTCTAGGAATTGGAACTTTGTTTAAAGGTGGAGAGACTAGTAAAAAATATTCAAATAAATTAATGCAATACAGGGTGCTTTTTCAATTTATAGCTATAATTGTTTTGGTATGTTTTGCTTATTTTTTTAAAAATTAATTATAATTTTTTAACCAATTAATAAATTTCTCATCCTTAAAATCAATAGACCCAATAATTCGAGCGAATTCCTCACCTTTTTTATTAAATAAAATAGTTGTGGGAACCCCCCTTAAGGAAAATTTTTTTGCCAAAGTAATGGGTGCATCAAAATAAATATTTAAATTCTTAATATTTAATTCTTTAAAAAAAAATTCTGATTTAGATATGTCTTCTTGGCTAATATTTATTGGAAAAATTTTTAAATTACTTAGCTTGCCATTTGATTGAAGCTCATCCAAAGATGGCATCTCTTCTTTACAGGGAGCACACCATGTTGCCCAAAAATTTAAGATTACCAGTTTTCCTTTAAAATCGTCTAAATTAACGTTTTTTTGATTTATATCCTTAAAGATTACCTCTTCATATATTTTTGGACTTTTTATTAAAACTAAATTTTTAAAGTCAGGTTTTTCTAAAGCATAACTAAAATTGGTAGTTATCAAATAAATAAATATTATTAATAATTTCATACTAAATATGTATAATTAATTATCATGGTAAAAAATAAAAACAATAAAGCAATATGGGGCTCAAGGATAAAAAAGGATGTATCAACATTGTTTCAAAAAGTAGGTAACTCAATAGATGTTGATAAAAAGCTTTTTAAAGAAGATATTTTGGGATCAATTGCTCATGTAGAAATGTTGTTTAGACAGAAAATTATTTCTTTTAAAATTAAGAATAAAATAATTTATGGACTAAGCAAAATTGAAAAAGAAATTTTAAAAAATAAATTTGAATATAATAAGAAATATGAAGATATTCACATGAATATCGAGAAAAGATTGTTTGAAATCATAGGTGAAGAGGCAGGATATGTTCACACTGCCAGATCTAGAAATGATCAAGTAATTACCGATTTTAAAATGTGGACTACATCAGCTACTAAAGAGATTAATAAAAATTTAGACAATATTATAAAAACAATTCTTAAAATTTCTGAAAAGAATATTAAAACAATAATGCCAGGATTTACACATCTTAAAAATGCACAGGCAGTATCATTTGCACATTATTTGATGGCTTATGTGGAAATGTTTACTAGAGATAAAAAAAGATTTGCTTATAATTTAGAAAGTTTATCAGAATGTCCTCTTGGTGTTGCAGCATTATCAGGTACTTCTTTTAATATAGATAGAAATTTTACTTCAAAAAAATTAGGATTTAAAAAACCAACAAATAACTCAATAGACACTGTTGCCGACAGAGATTTTGTTTTAGACTTTTTATATAGTGCATCTGTTTGTTCTATGCACATTTCAAGAATAGCTGAGGAGCTTATTATTTGGAACTCTGATGGTTTCAATTTAATTACTCTTTCAGATAAAGTTGTTACAGGTTCATCAATAATGCCACAAAAAAAAAATCCTGATTTATTAGAATACTTAAGAGGTAAAACAGGCTCAACATATGGAAATTTATTTTCCATGTTAACAATCCTCAAAGGTCTACCAATATCTTACTTTAAAGACCTACAGGATGATAAAGAAATACTATTTAAATCTAATGAAATCCTTAATAACTGTATTACAATTCTGACTGAAGTTTTAAAAAATCTAAAACCCAATAAACAAAAAATGTTTGATCTTGCAAACTCTGGCTATATTACAGCTACAGATTTGGCTGATTACCTTGTGAAAAATCATTCAATGCCATTTAGAAAGGCATATCAAACTACGGCATCGGTTGTTAATTTTGCAGAAAAGAAAAACAAAAAATTAAATGAACTAAGTATTGAAGAATTAAGAAAAATTGAACCTAAGCTTACAATTGAGGTATTAAAGGTATTTGACATAAAAAACTCAGTAAATTCAAAAAAATCTTATGGTGGAACATCTTTTGATAATATCAAAAAAATGATAATGAAATATAAAAAAGTATAAAATGATAAAAAAGTTAATTTTAATTTCTATATTTTGTTCTTTACTTATCTCATGTGGGATAAAAGAAGATCCAGAATATAAAGTGAATAAAAATAATATCCTTATATTTTGGGTTTAATGAAATATATTAATAAAAGCCTCTCAATTGAAAAAGTTAGAGTTCAAGATATTGCTAAAAAGTTTGGTACACCCATCTACTGCTACTCATACGGACAATTAAAAGAAAACATAATTAATTTCCAAAAAAACTTTAAATCTTTTGCTCCACTAGTATGCTTTGCTATTAAGTCTAACACCAATGTAAATTTAATTAGAGAAATTAGAAAATTTGGATTGGGTGCAGATGTGGTTTCAATAGGGGAATTAATGATGGCACTTAAAGCTGGCATAGACCCAAAAAAAATAGTTTTTTCAGGAGTTGGCAAAACAACGAATGAAATAAGCTATGCGATTGATAAAAAAATTTTATTAATAAATGCTGAGTCTAAAAGTGAAATTAATGAAATTGAAAGAATTGCAAAATCTAAAAAAAAAATCATAAATATTGGTATTAGATTAAACCCAAATACAGATGCAAAAACTTTAAAACAAATTTCAACTGGTAAAAAAGAAAATAAATTTGGTGTAGATGAAAAAACATTTTTTGACCTTGTCAATTATTCTAAATTATCACAAAACATTAATCTTAAATGTCTAAGTGTTCATATTGGAAGCCAAATTCTTGATCATAAACCGTACGAAAAAATGCTTAAAGTAATAGATAAGATTATTAAAAAATGTAAGCATAAATTTGAGTTCATTGACCTCGGTGGTGGCATGGGAATATCATATGAAAAAAATAATAAAAAGCTCAATTATCAAAAATATAATATTGCTATAAAGAAATTCTTAAAAGGTCATAAATCTAAAATCATATTTGAGCCAGGTAGATCAATAGTTGGCAACATAGGCTCGCTCATTTCAAAAGTCGTTTATATAAAAGAGAATGATAAAAAAGATTTTATTATATTGGATGCTGCAATGAATGACCTTATAAGACCAGCATTATATGGTGCAAACCATAAAACTTTACCCTCAATAAAAACAAGTCAAATTTCAAAAAAAATTTATGAATTTGTTGGACCAATTTGTGAAAGCACTGATAAATTTACAACTTTAAAAAAATTCCAAAAACTAAAAGAAAAAGACCTTGTGGTAATGTGTGATGTTGGAGCTTATGGTATGTCATTAAGCTCAAACTATAATGTTAGACCAAAGCCAGCAGAAATATTGATTAAAGGCTCTAAAATTAATGTCATTAAAAAAAGACAAGAACTAAAGGACTTGATTTAGTTTTTAATAAAAATGATACGAAACTTTTTATTTTCTCTCTTCTTTTTTACTGGAATTATTTTTATTTCCCTAATATTCCTTCCGGCAATTTTTTTACCTAAGAAGATAGTTTTATTTGGTGGAAAAATTATGGGTTACTGGGTCTCTTTTTGTTTACAAATTTTTTTATCTACTAAAATAATTATTAAGGGTGAGGAAAACATAATAAAAAATAAAAAATTTTTTATAGCAGCATCTCATCAATCAATGTTTGAAACTTTTTTTTTACAAACAATTTTCAATTCTCCAGTTTTTATTCTAAAAAAAGAGTTATTAATGATACCCGTATTTGGCTGGTATCTTAAAAAAATCGGCTCAATATCAATCAAAAGAAACAAAATTTCAAAAGAAAATCTTAGTTTTTTTGAAAATATATCAAAACAAATTAATTCATCAGATAGACCTTTAATAATTTTTCCACAGGGCACAAGATTACCACCTAAAGACAGAACTCCTTTTAAAAAAGGTTCCAGTAGAATTTATGAAGAGCTAAAAATTTCATGTCAGCCAATAGCAATTAACTCTGGAAATACTTGGCCAAAAAAAGGTTCAAAAAAATTTAATACAATTTTAACCATCTCAATTTTAGAACCTATTGAACCTGGACTTGAAAAAGAAATTTTCTTAAAAAAATTAGAGAATATTATTTACTCTGAACTAGATGCTCTAAATTAGCCTTTCATAGGCATTACGACAAAAATACTATCAAAGTCACCCGGATCTTTAATTAAAGCTGGAGATCCAGTATCATTAAAAAAGATTTCAATTTTGTCTCCATCTAACTGTGATGCAACATCAATCAAATATCTTGAATTAAAACTAATTTCTAAATCATGCTCAAATTTTACATTTAAGCTTTCTTTTCCATCACCACTGTTAGTGTTGTTAACTGATAAATTTAAAACGTCTTTTGATAAATTAAATTTTACTCCATCCTTTTTATCTAATGAAACTGAAGCAACCCTGTCAACGGAGTCTAAAAATAACTTTAAGTCTATTTCTAATTTTTTTTGGTTATTTTTTGGTATCACCTGAATATAATTAGGAAACTTACCGTCAATTAATTTGGAAATTAAAATACTATTATTTAATTCAAATTTAATTTTAGATTTAACATTAGAAATTTTCACATCTCCATCATAACTCTCTAACAAAGAACATAATTGAAATATTGTTTTTTTAGGCAATATAATTGGTTCAAAATCTACCTTCTGGTCTAATCTTATTTTGGATATAGACATTCTGTGACTATCTGTTGCCGCTGCTGTTAAAAAATTTTTATCTTCAATTTCAGTTTGATGAAAAAAAACTCCACTTAAGTAGTGTCTTGTTTCATCGTTAGATACTGAAAACTTACATTTATTTAGTAATTTTAATAATTGTTTAGATTTTATAGAGAACTCATTTTGATTAAAATTTTCATCTGTTAATGGAAATTCAGATGCACTAATACAATTTAAATTAAAGACAGACTTCTCTGATTCAACTTGAAGCTTACTAACATCCGTTAAGGATAGATTAATTTTTTTTCCTGAAGAAAACTTTCTTATAATATCATACATGATTGATGATGTCGTAGTTGTATTTCCTTCTTCGATAATTTCTACATTATTAATTTGGTGAATAAATATTAAATCTAAATCAGTTGCAGTAATTGTTAAATTTGAATTACTAGCATTTAATAAAACATTTGATAAAATTGGAAGCGTACTTCTTTTTTCAATTACACCCTGACAATAATTCAAAGCTTGTTGTAAATCTTGCTGGTTAACATTAAATTTCATTTTCTTTAGTATACAGTATTTGATTTTTTAAGTTATTAATATTGTTTGTCATTTCTGGATCTTTTTCCTTCAATTTTTCAATTGTTTTAACAGAATGTATGATTGTTGTATGGTCTCGATTAGAAAACTCTCTGCCTATTTCTGGTAAAGATTTAGAGGTTAGTATCTTGGTTAAATAAATTGCAGTCTGCCTTGGTCTAACGAGATATCTTGATCTTCTTGAGGATAGCATCTCGTTTTTACTTATTTTAAAGAATTTACAAACAGTAGATTGGATTAAATCAATTGTTACTTTATTTTCACCTATATTTAGCAAGTCTTTTAAAACAACCTTAACTTCAGATAAATTTGGAACCTTGTTATATATTCTTGAAAAAGAAACAACTCTGTTAATCGCACCAACCAACTCTCTGATACTTGTTGTAATTTCAGTACTAATAAATTTTTGTATCTCTTCAGGGATATTTACTTGATTAGAATAGAAGACATTAAGTTCTTCTGTTTTTTGTTTAACAATTTTACTTCTAAGTTCATAATCTGGTTTTTGGATATCAACAACTAAACCCCCTGCAAATCTTGATTTAATTCTGTCTTGGATTCTAGATAGCTTATTTGGAGCTCTATCTGCAGAAATTATTACCTGTGAACCTTTATCGAGTAATGCGTTGAATGTATGAAAAAACTCTTCCTGCATTGCCTCCTTGCCATTCATAAACTGAATATCATCAATTAACAAAATATCCGTATTTCTAAAATATTCTTTAAATTTTACCATGTCATTAGATTTAATAGATTTAACGAACTGGTACATAAATCTTTCAGCTGAAATAAACATAACTTTATTTTTTTCTTTCAACGAAAGACCAATTGAATTTAATAAATGAGTTTTTCCCATACCAACGCCCCCATAAATATAAAGCGGATTATAATGAGATATATTTTCTGAAACTTTTTGTGATGCTTCGTATGCTAACTTATTGCTTGTTCCAGTTATAAAATTATCAAATCTTTTGTTTGGATCAATTCTGTTATATTGCAAGTATGTATCTTTGATAAATGATATATTTGCATTATTTTCATTTGATTGAATGTTGTTCTCAACATCATTGTCAGAATTTTTTTCAACAATTTTAAATTCAATTCTTGTTAAGTCTTTTTTATAAACTTTAACAACTTGTAAAATTTGATCTAAATATCTTGAAGTAATCCAATCTCTTATAAACCTAGTTGAAACAGAGAGTAAAATGTAATTATTCATCTCTTCAATAAAATCTATTTTTCTAAGCCAACTTTCGTATATATCGCTGCCTAGTTTACTCTTCATATCTTTTTGAATGAGAACCCAATCTAGAGCTCCAGAAGAAGTATTTTTTAAATTTTGTGTTGTGTTATTGCTAGACATAAATTTATAGGAATAAAGTCAGTTAGAAGCAAAATAGAAATTATACAATAAAAAAGTTTGTATATTTAAAAATAAATAAAATCTATAGGTGAATCATGTTCTACGTGAATCATTTTTTGAAAAATTTTTTGTCCAGTGCTAATTAAATGTACAAAAAAATTTACAAATTTAAAATCAATAAGTGTTTGATTTACAAGTTACAAACTTTACCAAATCTAGATATAGTATTTTTTTTTTTAAAAAAATCTTATTTAGTATAGGTACTTTAGGTTGAAATTTTTTAGCAACTGTAGGTGGTTTTTATAAGGCTGAGATTTTTTTTGTTATTCTTGAAACATTTCGTGAAGCGTTAGCTTTCTTAATAATTCCAGTCTTTGCAACTTTCATTAATTCTGAGTTCAACTTTGGCAAGAATTTTAAAGCTTCATCTTTTTTCTTTTCTTCAAGAAGAAGGTTCATTTTTTTTATAGCATTCCTATATTTACTCTTACGAGCCTTATTAACTAGTGTTTGTGTGGCAATTTTTCTGATTCTTTTAATTGCTGATTTTGTGTTTGCCATAAGCGCAGTGGTATAGCTCGAGAATTTATACTGGTCAATAGAATAATTGCTTATTTTTGGCATGTATTACAAAAAAAAGTGGATCTATTGGATATAAATATTTTCTTTATTTTGCCCGTACATTTGTTTCTTAGACAATTTAGATTTTCCCTTTGATAAACTTTAAATTCTTTTTGAAAATTACCGATTTCACCAGAGATATTCTTAAAATCACGAATACTTGAACCACCTTTTTGAATTGCTTTATTAAGTACACTTTTTGAAAAAGTAATAATTTTTTTACACTCTTCTTTTGATAATTTCATTGCATAAGTTGTTGGATTAATTTTACTTAGAAATAAAATTTCACTCGCATAAATATTACCTATTCCGGATACAAATT